>Ga0307477_10000038_pt1 | contig 220534 bp, 188 predicted proteins | sample atmos_gasesECM2C_FD_203316 | JGI IMG/M metagenome (GOLD analysis project Ga0307477, IMG submission 203316) | Hardwood forest soil microbial communities from Morgan-Monroe State Forest, Indiana, United States - atmos_gasesECM2C_515 | ecosystem: Environmental > Terrestrial > Soil > Temperate...
GAGTCTGGACCGTGTTTCAGTTCCAGTGTGTCCGTGCGCCCTCTCAGGCCGGATACCGATCTTCGCCTTGGTAGGCCATTACCCTACCAACTAGCTAATCAGCCGCGACCCCCTCCAAAAGCGGATTACTCCTTTGATCTTTCGATATTATGCGGTATTAGCCTCGGTTTCCCGAGGTTATCCCCCACTCAAGGGTAGGTAGTCACGTGTTACTCACCCGGTCGCCACTTTACTCATGGATTGCTCCACTTTCTCGTTCGACTTGCATGTGTTAGGCACGCCGCCAGCGTTGATTCTGAGCCAGGATCAAACTCTCATTTGAAACCTGAGTTGGTCTGGGTAGACCAACGGCCTCCGTCTGCTGTGACGAAGGTCCTATCTTGTGAGTACGTTCAGACTTGAGCCCGAACATTTGTTTCTCACGACTGGCACGTTCAACCTTTTGTCAAAGACCGATCCGCTTTCCGCCTGAGCGGCGCGCCTTCAGTCCGCCCGATTCTTTTGCAGAATCTAAATCCTTTGCAGGATTTTGGGCGTCCTCGAAACTTGTGGTACTAAACTTGTTTAACTGAGCCTGTTAAAGTTACGCGCTCACCGGAGTGCTGTCAACCCGCTGAGATCACAGGATTTCCACCTGATTTCAACAGCGCGGGGAGTTCTCATCCAGGTTTCATCCAAGACGGGATAAGCCCAAGCTGGAGAACTTCTTAGAGACGCGTCCGGAAACACTCTTCCACTCGGGATCGCCACAGAATCCGGCGCAGGCCGAAACGGAAGACAGTTCAAAAATTAAAGATCGCTTGGAGGCTCTGCTATTCGCGGAAACCCTTCAGGGAACTTTGTCCCCGAATGCGAACCCCGGAAAGGGGTCAGTTGGAGGCTTACACAATTGGATGCCAAAAGCCACCGCGAGGATTCAGCGGGCAGCTCCAGACACACAGTCACTTGTCCTCGACTCGATCTGTTATACCAAACCGCACTAGGTTGCGCAAGAGGAGAATCAAAAAAGTTACTTGAAGTGCACAGCGGGAATTTTGGAGATGAAAATGGTTGTGTGGTGATGGGGCGCCGCCCCGTTTCGGCGGGCGAAGCCTCGCCCCCCACGCAAGCGAGAGTACGGGGAGTCCACCCTCAAAACCATATAATGTTGCCAGCGGTGATTTCTGTCGTCCAACTCGGTGTACTTGACTACTGCGAAGGTCTGCGCCTGCAGCAGAAGTTGGTCCAGCTCCGCAAAGCTGGACAGATCGGCGACGTCCTGCTTCTGCTCGAACATTCGCCCGTCATCACCCTCGGACGCAATGCCAAGGCTGCCAATGTGCTCGCTTCGACTGAGCAACTCGCGGCTCGCGGCGTCGAGGTGTTTGAGTGCGATCGCGGCGGGGACGTTACGTTTCATGGGCCAGGACAGTTGGTGGGGTACCCGATATTTGATTTGCGGGGGTTCAGCCGTCAGCCATCCGCCATCAGCCATCAGGAACTGACTACAGAATCATCCCCATCCTGGCGCAAGACTCTTGGTGCTGTCGACTATGTTCGACGGCTCGAGGAGGTTCTCATTCGCACTTGCGGCGATTTCGGCATCGCAACCAAACGAGTTGCCGGGCTTACCGGCGTTTGGACTGAATCCGTGCGTGTGGTGTCGGGCCTCCGGCCCGACCAGGGCAAGTCGGAGACCGGCCACCACACGACCGAAGCCAAGATCGCTGCCATCGGCGTGCACATTTCACGGGCGGTTACCTCGCATGGCTTCGCTTTGAACGTGAATACCGATCTCAACTACTTCGATCTGATCGTCCCTTGCGGAATTACAGCGAAGCCGGTGACCTCCATGGATAAAGAATTGGGACGGGGACTCGACCTGAACGAGGTGGCGCAGTCGGTGTCGCGAAACTTTGGCAGTGTCTTCGCGAGTGAGATGCTATGGGTGGAGACAATCGATGCATTACTCGGAAATGCCGTCGGGATTCCGATGAAGGCGCCTGCGGAGTTGCGCCAGCTGCGCGGCGAACCGCACGGCGAAGATGATTTGTTCCTCGCCTGAGAAGGCGATTTCCCGTAGAGACGCGGCTTGCCGCGTCTCCGGCTGCATCCAAAAGGAGACGGGGCAAGCCCCGTCTCTACAGAGGAAACTCGCGAGACGCCGACGCTATCTATGCGCTAGCATGTTCGCGGACTGATCATGGCCAAAAAGAAAGCGAAGACGAAAACCATTCTCCCCGCGAAGCACGATCGGACAAGAACCAGCTCGCATCCCCAATCCAAAAGCCAACAGCCAAAAGCTAAAAGCGCAGAGTCGGACGGCGATCTTCGCAGCTACACCCTCCGCGATTACCGCCTCGAAAAGCCGACGTTCACGCTGCGCCAGGTTCGCGCTGGGGACGCACTCCGCTACGAAGTGGAAAGCGGCGATCTTTCAACCCCCGCACCGCCCATCCGCGAGTCGAAATATCTCAGCCGGGAGCAACTCATCGAAATCTATCGCTGGATGCTGCTGAATCGCCGCATGGAAACGGCGCTCGAAAATCTCTACAAGCAGGGAAAGGTCGTTGGCGGCGTTTATTTTGGGCTGGGGCAGGAGTCTTGCTCTTGCGCCTCGGCCTACGCGCTCGGTAAGGACGATTGGATGGGGCCGATGATTCGCAACCAGGGCGCGCTTCTGGTGCGCGGTTTCAGGCCCGCGGACATCATGATGCAGTACATGGCTAAAGCCGGATCGCCAACCGGGGGACGCGATACGACCTCGCACTTCGGCGATCTCGAGAGGCGCAATGTGGTCGCGCCGATCTCGATGCTCGGCGATTTGATTCCGGTGCTCGCGGGCGTGGCGCTCGGAGCGCGGCTGCAGGGCAAGCACATCGCGGTCATGACTTACATCGGCGATGGAGGGCAGTCCACCGGCGTGACCTACGAAGGGCTGAATTTTGCAGCCGTGCAGAATCTCGGCCTCGTGCTGATTGTTGAGAATAATCTTTGGGCATACTCGACGCCGGCGGACATGCAGTTCCGCGTCAAAGACTTGGCCGAGCGCGCCATTGGCTACGGAATTCCGGGAGTGATCGTCGATGGCACTGACGCCTGCCAGGTGTACGACGCCTGCCACGAAGCCTGCGAGCGCGCCCGCCGCGGTGAAGGTCCGACGCTGATCGAAGCAAAGATGATGCGCATGAAAGGCCACGCTATTCATGATGGGGCCGAGTATGTTCCGAAGGCGTTGTTTGAGTTCTGGAAGAAGCGCGACCCGATTGCCCGGCTGGAAGATTATCTGGTGAACAAGAGGAAGTGGCTAACCCCGGCGGAAAACGAAAAACTGATCGCGGGCGTCGAGCTGCAGTTGGAAGCCGACCGAGAGCTCGCCGTGAATTCTCCGATGCCGACGCCGGAGTCGGCCGCCGGTGGAGTCTATTGCGAAGCTGGATGCCACGAGATCACGCCCAAGTACGCGATGCCTGAGTCTGGGATGCCTGGGACTGCGATGCTTGGATCTACGAAGATTGGTACGCGCGCCGGAAAGTCAGCCGGTCCGAAACAGTCGGAGGCAGCGGTGCATCTCAAGTAGAGCCAAACCTCTGTGGCGGAGGTCAATCGTTACGACATCGTTCGAGCCGTGAGCAATTCTGATCAGTATTGTGGTAAGCCCCCCTATATACCTAATCGAAATGGCCATCAACAGCACTCTACTCTGCTTTTGCTGCCTGGGTCTGTCATCCGTCATGCAGGCCCAATCCGATCCCACCAAAATTTACAAGACGAACTGCGTCCTGTGTCACTCGGCCGATGGCAGCGGCGACAGCCCAACCGGCAAGGCATTCCATTCGAAGGATCTGCGCTCGGCCGAAGTTCAGAAGCAAACCGATGCGGAGCTGGCTGAAGTGATCACCAAGGGCAGAGGAAAGATGCCGGCCTTTGGCGCGAAGATAAAGCCCGACGATGTAACGAAATTGGTGGCTTACCTCCGGGCACTGCCAAAATAAAAAATACGCAACCTGGGAGTTTGGCGGCTGCTGGCAGCATCCATGGCGCTGCCGGCACTTGGAGATGGCATGGTTGAAGACGCAGGACATTCAGCAAGCGAGACTTCTTTAGGTTCGGCATTATCTCCAGAGAGCAGGCGCTCTTTTCTCGGCGCATTGCTCTCAGTGGGAGGACTCTTTGTCGGAGCTCTGCTTTCGGTGCCATTGATTCGCTTCACGCTGTTTCCTCTCCTCCGCCGCACCACCGAACTCAAAGAGTCACCCGTGGGAGCGTTGACCGAATTTTCGTCCTTGACCGAGCCCGTGATGCGCACAATTCAGATCGAACAAGTGGACGGGTGGCGCAAAGCGGTCTCCGAAAAAGCGGTCTATGTAACGAAAGACAGTCAAGGCCGGCTGCGCGTTCTTACCTCCATCTGTCCGCACCTGGGTTGTACGGTCCCATGGAACAAGGAAAAGGATCAGTTTATTTGTCCGTGCCATGGCGCGACATTTGCCGCGAACGGAACTCGTGTCAGCGGGCCGTCTCTAAGGGGAATGGACACGCTCGAGACCTCCGTCCAGGACGGCCAATTACAAGTGCGATTCCAATATTTCCGGCAACTCGTCTCCGACAAGGAAGTTATCGGCTAGAGATAGAGAAGGAACTCCAGAGGAATGCATTCGACACGTCAAAGCGAGGGTGGCGCTCCTCCCCTACCCCAAACGGGGTTATGGGGATGGCTCAACCATCGCACCGGCCTGGACGATCTGCTTCGGACCGCTCTCGATGAACCCATTCCCGGCGGCGCACGCTTCGCTTATATATTCGGCTCAGGACTCTTATTCATTTTTATTTCGCAGGTGATCACCGGAATATTTCTTGCGCTGTATTATGTTCCCTCCGCCGATCACGCGCACACAACTGTCGCTTACATTACCAAAGCAGTTACCGCTGGCTCTTTTCTCCGCAGTCTTCACGCCTATGGAGCCAGCGCGATGGTGGTCGTTCTGTTTCTCCACCTGACACAAACCTATGTCTACGGAGCGTATAAAGGACGGCGCGAACTTCTTTGGCTATCTGGATGCGCTCTCTTTGGGCTGGTGCTGGCAATGGCCTTCACCGGTTACCTGCTCCCGTGGGATCAGAGAGCTTATTTTGCCACCGCGGTCGGAACAAACGCTGTCAGCGAAATTCCCTGGATTGGTGAAAGCATCAAGCGCTTAATGCGCGGCGGCACGGAGATGGGCACGCTCACCATATCGCGGTTTTTTGTCGCCCATATCTTTTTGATTCCCGCGGTCATCTTCGCACTTGTGGCGTCTCATATTTTTCTATTTCGCAAAGCGGGAGCCGCCGGACCGATCGACGAAGATCCTTACCATCCCAAACAGAAGGCGGAACTCTTCTACCCTCGTCAAGTGCTGATGGATCTCTCGCTGACGGCGCTGTTCATTATCGGACTCGGCTTGCTGTGCTTTTTCGTGCCCATCCAGTTAGGTCCGCCGGCGAATCCCGCCGACGCACAATACATACCGCGGCCAGAGTGGTATTACCTTCCCATATTTCAATGGCTGAAATACTGGCATGGGTCGGCCGCGATCGTCGGCGTGCTTGTGATTCCAACGCTCCTCGTCCTGGCCATCATCGCGCTTCCTTTTCTGGATCGCAGCGTCGAGCGCCGTCCATGGAAGCGGCCGGCAGCGATGGGAGCATACGCATTCGTAGTGTTCGTGCTGCTGGGCCTCGGTCTGCACAGCCAGTATTTGGATCGGCACGACTCCAGCGTCGCTCAGCAATTGGCGAAGCAGAGGGCCGAAGAAGACGAATACGCGCGCAAGCCATTCGAGCCTGAGCTTTCTTCCGCATCCCTGGCTACCGCGAATGTGGCGCTCGCGGATCCGCTGGCCGCGAAAGGAAAGACCATCTTCGAGGCGCAATCCTGCAACGCATGCCACGGTGATGCCGGAGTGGGCACGGCCGCCGCCCCAGCGCTGGTTGGCACCAAAACAAAATTCTCACCTGACCAACTGGCCGACCTCTTCAAACATCCCACCACGAAGATGAACGCCGGCGGCATGCCGCCCATCGATCTCCCGCCGGATGATTTGAAGGCGTTGATGGCGTACGTGGAGAGTCTCAAATAGCGGGGAGAACCTCCTGACAGGTGGCGTGGTCGCTATTGCTCCAGCCGCGAAGCGGCGAAACAGGAAAGCCGGGCGCGTAAGCAAGATCGCTCCCGGGAAGGAGCATCGCACGCCTGGGTCGAGGCCCTGGTCCCCCGCTTAGGCTGGACTGCATCCGATCCGACTAACAACCTGATCGGTAGAGATCGCCACATTCGCGTAGCGATCGGCCGCGACTACGCTGACGTCCCGCCCACGCGCGGCGTGTATAAAGGCGAAGCTCGCAGCGAACTGAGCGTGGCGGTGACGGTGAGTCCCTCAGATGCGCCCCCGCCCGAACAATCCGCTCCGAGCATCGTCATTCAATCGCGTCCCCTGTTGGCGTGAGCCAGCTCGCGCGCTGAGCAGGAACAGCAACAACAGCAATAACAATTAGCGTTCTCATAGTTGCGAGCTTCGCTCTTAGCTTCTAGCTCTTGGCTCTTGCGAGTTGTCAGGTCGTCAGTCTCGTTGCGACCGCACTGCGGCGCATTGCATACTTGGAACGTGGGAACAGAAGATCCTGTGCTGTATGGCACGCACGTTCGCCTCGAACCACTTGACCACCGGCACGTCGACGGCGTGGCAGCGGCCGCGGCAGTTGATCGCTCGCTCTACCAGTGGAGTCCCATCCCGCAGGGCAAAGTCGAGGCCACCAGCTACGTCGACACCGCCATCGCGTGGCGTGACGCGGGCAGTGCGGTGCCATTCGCAATTGTCCGCGTGCTAGACACTGCCCTCATCGGCTCTACGCGCTTCTTTAACCTGGAGCGATGGGCGTGGCCGCAGGGCCACGCGAGATGCGGCCGCCAGAATCCCGACGCCTGCGAGATCGGCTATTCGTGGCTGACAAGCTCGGCAATCCGGACCGCAGCAAACACCGAGTCTAAGCTGCTCATGCTGACGTATGCCTTCGAAGCCTGGCATGTGCTGCGTGTCTGCTTCCACACGGACGTGCGTAACCAGCGTTCGCGGGCTGCGCTCGAACGCATCGGCGGAAAGTTCGAAGGAATTCTCCGATCCCATCGCATGGCCGCTGACTTTATCGCTCGCGACTCCGCACGCTTTTCGATCGTGGCGGCGGAGTGGCCAGAGGTAAAGCAGAAGCTGAGGCGACTCCTGGATCAAGCGTGACCGTCGTGCCGCGACCGCCAAACTGATAAAATCAAAATTCGACATGTCCGCCTCTTCCCAGCTTATCCAGATTGAACTCGGCCCCAAGGTCCCCAGCCCCAAGCCGTCGTGGCTCAAAGCCCGGGCTCCGGTAGGCGAGAACTTTCACAACCTGAAGAAGCTGGCGCGGGGCCTTGGCTTGCATACCGTGTGTGAGTCGGCGCAGTGTCCGAATATTGGAGAGTGCTGGGACCACCACACCGCAACCTTCATGTTGCTGGGCGACATTTGCACCCGGCGCTGCGGCTTTTGCGCGGTCCCCAAGGGACGTCCCGAAGCGATTGACTGGGACGAGCCGCGCCGCGTGGCCGAGGCCGTCGCCACGCTCGGCCTGCGTCATGCCGTCGTCACCAGCGTGAACCGCGACGACGACAATGTCGGCGGCGCCAAGATTTTTGCCGAAACCATCCGGCAGATTCGCGAGCTCATCCCGGAGTGCCGCGTGGAGGTGCTGATTCCCGACTTCCAAGGTCTGGAAGAACCGCTGTGCATCGTGCTCGATGCCAAGCCCAACGTGCTAAACCACAACACCGAAACCGTCCCGAGGCTCTACCGCGCGGTGCGCTCGGGCGCGCGCTACAAGCGGACGCTCGATCTGCTGGCGAATGCCAAGCAGTGGGATCCCGCGACGGTGACCAAGAGTGGCGTGATGGTTGGGATCGGCGAAGAGACTGCTGAACTGATCGAAGTCTTCCGCGACCTGGGCGAGCGCCGCGTGGATATTCTGACAATCGGCCAGTATCTGCGTCCGTCAAAAGATCATCTTCCAATGACGCGCTACTACACGCCTGCGGAGTTTGTCTCGCTGAAAGAAGAAGCCCTGAAGTTCGGATTCAAACACGTCGAGTCAGGTCCACTGGTGCGGTCGAGTTATCATGCCCATGAGCAGGCGGACGTGGCGGCGAGGTAGTGGAGCGCCGGGCGTCCTCGCCCGGCCACCGAGCTGGGGGAGGGGCGAGACGCCCGTCGCTCCATCGATCACATCCCCTACCACACGCGGCACGCGTTCTGCTTTACCATCGGCGCAGTCGCTGGGCAATGATACGCTTCGCGGAACTCCGGCATATTTGAAACGGTTCCGTTCACCCGGTACTTTGACGGTGAGTGCGGATCGATGGTGACCAGCATGCGTGAGATAGCATCGGTGCGGTTCTGGCACCACACGTTCGCCCATCCCAAGAAGTAGCGCTGCTCGGCGGAGAGGCCGTCGACCGGCGCCGGTTCCTTGCCGGCAAACGTATTCAGCATGGCCATGTAGGCGATGCGCAGGCCGCCGTTATCGGCCGTATTTTCTCCCAGGGTCAGCTTGCCATTGAGCGTCAGATCGTCGACCGCGACGAAGTTCGCGTACTGGTCCTTGATACAGCCGGTACGTTCTTCAAATTGCTTCTTGTCGTTCGCCGTCCACCAGTCGCGGAGATTGCCCTCGGCGTCGAACTGGCTGCCCTGGTCATCGAAGCCGTGCGTGAGTTCGTGGCCGATCACGGCGCCGATCCCGCCGAAGTTCATGGCGTCGTCCGCCTGGTTGTCATAGAACGGCGGCTGCAAAATTCCAGCGGGAAACGTGATGTTGTTCTGGTTTGGGTTGTAACTCGCGTTTACTGTCATCGGCGGATACGGCCAATCCCGTTTGTCCAGCGGCTTGCCAATCTTGTTCAATCTCCGCTGCACGTCGTGCTGGTTGGCGCGTTGCGAGTTGCCGAAGGCATCGCCGCGCACGATCTGCAGGGTCGAGTAGTCGCGCCATTTATCGGGATAGCCGATGCGATTGGTGATCGCCTGCAATTTCACCAGCGCCTGCGCCTTCGTGTCCGCGCCCATCCACGGCAGGCTTTTGATGTCTTCGCCCAAGGCCTTTTCGAGAGCCCCGACCATCGCCAGCGTACGTTCCTTACCTTCCGCGCCAAATGTCTGCTGAACATAAATCTGGCCGACCAACTCGCCCAAGTCGCCGTTCGTATACCCGACACACCGCTTCCAGCGCGGACGCAGCTCCTTGGTGCCCTGCAGCGTCTTGCTGAAGAAATCGAAGTTTTCGTTCACGAACGCCGCGGGCAGCGTCGACGCAGTGTCATGCACTATGTGCCAGCGCAAATACGTTTTCCAATCGTCCAGCGAGTGCGCATTTATTACTTCCTGCATGTTCTTGATGAAGTCCGGCTCAACCACATTGAGCGAATCGAAACGCGGCGCGCCCACGCCTTCAAAGTATGTGTTCCAGTTGAACGCTGGACTTAGCGCAGCCAGTTCCTGATTGCTCAGCTTGTGATAAATCTTCTGCGGATCGCGGCGGCTGGTCTGGTCCAGCGCACCCTTGGCCAAGCCGGTTTCAATCTCCATGACGACTTTGGCTTCCGCCGCGGCCTTGCCTTCATCGTCGCCCAACAGCGCAAACATCTTGGCAAGATGCGCGACGTATTTCTTCCGCAGCTCGACCGACTTCTCATCGTCTTTGAAATAGTAATCGCGGTCCGGCATGCCCAGACCGCCCTGGTCCACCTGGCCGATCATCTGGCTCGCGTTCTTGAAGTCCGATCCGGAATCGAAGCCGAACAACACATCGGTGCCCTCGCGATGCAGCCGCACGATCTCCTTCGGAAGCTCCTGTTTCGATTGGATCGCGGCAATGCTATGGAAGTCCTGCTCTAGGGGCTTGGTACCGGCTTTTTCAACCGCAGCTTCGTCCATGCAGCTGGCATAGTAATCGCCGATCTTCTGCTCGTTCGCGCTGCGGCCGGGCCGGTCCACCTCCGCCTTCTCTAGAATGTCGCGCACGATGTATTCGCCGCGCTGCGCCAATTCGTTGAAGCGGCCCCAGGACGAGCGGTCGGCGGGAATCGGATTATGCGCCAGCCACTTGCTGCACGCGTATGCGTAAAAATCGTTGCACGGATCCACATCCTTATCGAGCATATCGGCGGAGAAACGCACGTCGGCAGCGGCTTCAGGCTTGTCCGGAGAAGCCTTGCCCTGGGCTTGCTTTTCTTGGGAAAACAAAGCAGGCACAAGCATTATGGACACGGTCAACACTTTCAAGAAATTGCGCATGAGATCCTCGAATCGAGATTTAGAACTGTCAGAGGCCGAACACACCGAGCCATCCTATTGGACGGAGACAGATGAAAAGGGTCAACCGAATTGCTGGTCGCAGCGGTCAGAAAACTTTCACGTGGAACGTCAGATATTTCTTGGGATCTTCCCGAATCGCCTTCACTAGTTGCCGCGTCTCCACCAGCATCTGGTTGCTGTTGTTGTAAAGCGCAGGATCCTTGAACAGCATCCCCGCCGTGCCCTCGCCTTTTTCCAGGCGCGCGGACAAGGCCGCCAGATTATCTATCGTCTCCTGGAGCTTATTGGCGAATTCCTGATCGCGTGTCATCTTGCCGATCGCGCCCTTGCCCGCATTGATGTCGTCGGTCATCTGGCGAACGTTGGCGATCGTCTTGTTGGCGTTGTCATACAGCTCGGAATCTTTGAGCAGTTTGCCGGCCGTGCCTTTTCCTTGTTGCAACTCATCAATTAGCACGTTCATTTTGTCGACGGCGGCGATCACCTTTTTATACGCCTCGTCGCTCGTAAGCAGTGGACCGATTGATCCCTTCCCACTCTGGATATCGTCGACCAGTCCCTTGAATTCAGCCACCGTCGCGTTGAGCCGGTCGTACAAAGCCGAATCGTAAATAACTTTCCCGATCGAACCCTGGCCGCTTTCGACAAACGCCAAAATGCGATCCACGCGCTTCAGAAGCGCGTCCATGTTCTGCAGCGTGCCTTGGCTGGCTCGCACCACGTCCTGGATATCGGGCTGGTCGCGGGCCTCCAGCGTATCTCCATCTACCGCCTCCGGACCCTTCGCGCGTGTACTATCAATGTCCACATAGGTTTCGCCAAGTATCCCCGCGGTGCTCAACACCGTCACCGAGTCTTTGCGCAGATTGAAAGCGTACTTGGTATTGACCTTCATTGAAATTTCAACCGGCGTCAGGGGCTTGCGGTCCACGATCCGGACGCTCGTCACGTTGCCGATATCCACGCCCGAGAGACGCACCGGCGCGCCCTCGCGCAGGCCGCCTGCATGGCTGACATAGGATCGCAGTCTGATCTTGCGGGTGAACCATCCGCCGGTGCCGCTCATCAGGAAAATCAGGACCATGAGGGTCGCGCTCGCGGCCACGACGGTGACTCCCACGCGGAGTTGCGACCATTTCAGCTGCTTCTGGCTAGGCAAGGTGGTCAGTTAACGACAGAACATCATAGCAAACGCCGTCAAATTTTAATGGGGGCGAGTTATTGACTGCCTATTGAGACCGATAAGGGGGCTGAAATTGCGCCAAAACAAAGGCTCCCAGCCTTCGCGTCCGGTGCGAAGAGTGGGAGCCCTTTTGGTGCGAAGTGCCGGTCGAGATCGCCGATTCAGGTCGCCGATTTAGTGATGCTGGTCGGGGGAATTGCGCTTCTGCTCGGCTTTCCCCTGCCCCCGATTCGCGTTCTCCCGCTCCTGAACTGCCCTCTGTTGGTTCTGGGCCGGTCTTTCCTGCCTGATCGGCCGCGGGTTGTCGCGGGATGGCATCTGCTCCCGGTTACGTGGTTGACTGTTTCTTGTATCGAAGCTTCTCGGTTGAGGGCTTCTCGCTTCTTGGTTTCTTACGTTTGCGTCATAGTTCCTGGGATTGTTGGTCCTGGAATCGTTCCCTGGATAGTTCCGCGGACGAGCCATTGCGCGGCTGCTACCATTGCCGTCGCCGCTGCCGTTGCCGCCATTCCTGGTCGTCTCATTGAAGCCGCGATTGCCCCCACGATTCCCCGGCGACTGCCCGCGCGCTTCCTGCGGCGTAATCTTGGGCGCGCGATACGGCTGTCCTGCTGCGCGGGCTGGTTGCACGTGAGGTCCGTTGAACTCGCCCGGCTTGGCCGTCGCCGCTATCGCCGGACGTCCGTGATTTTGCGACGCGAACAGCTGCCGGTTCTGGCGGGCGGCGTGTTCATGTTGAGTCTGCGCCACCAGCGCCGCATTGTGCGGTTCGCGACTAAACCTCTCCTCTTGCGGCGTGGGCCGCGCTTCGACACCGCCTGGTCCGTTGAAGCTTACATTCCGCGTGTTATTCACGATAACGGTCCGGTTGTACACGTTCGTCACATTGGTCACGTTCACGTTAGTGACCGAGCGGTTGTAGAAGAAGGAGCCACCTCTCCACTCTCCGCCGTAGAAGCCGACGCCGCCGTATCCGAAACCGTAGTTGATGCCGCCGTAGAAGCCGACATGGGGGCCCCAATAACCCGCGTGCCAGCCATAGAAGCCGCCCGAGAACGCCCAGTAGCCCGGAGTCCACAACATCCCTACCGGCGCAATCACCCATGTGCCCGGGACCCAGTAATAGCCGTCGTCGTCACTCCACGCCCAATAACCCGGCGTCCAGAAATAACCCGGACCGGGGCAGATGGGCTGCGCATACACCGGCAGCGCCGGCGGACCGACCCGCACCGAGATGCCAATCCCGATTTCCGCGTACGATGCCATCGAGAGCGACAGCACCGAAACCGTCAACATCAAAATTCCGAGTACTAACCCGCGAACGGAGCGTTTCATTCTCATTGCCTTTCCTTTAGCCTAGCCTATTTTGGCCCAACGTCTGATGCCCGGCCTAATTACGTTCCGCCCATATAAACCCTGAACCTCTGAGCATGTTGCGAGGGCGAAGAAACTTATGTTGAATCAGCAAGTTGGTAGGTTGCTCTTCAAACCAAGTAGGGATGGCCGAGAGCCGGCATCAATTTTCCAGAATGACGTGGGCCAAGGCTTCCTCAGCAGTGTGCGTAATCGAGAGCGCGATGTTTTTCGTGCCGAGCTTGGCCGCGATGGCCGCCGCCTCGCCGTGAAATTGAATGGTCGGACGCTGCCCTTTCGGACGCACCACTTCGATATCGCGCCACCGGACGCCGCGACTCCATCCCGTACCTAGCGCCTTCATCCCGGCTTCCTTAGCGGCGAAGCGCGCGGCATAGCTTTCAAAGCGGCGGGCTTTTCGTTCGCAGTAACGAATTTCTCCCTCGGTAAAAATGCGGCGAAGAAAGCGGTCGCCGAACCGCTCGATGGTTTCGCGGATACGAGCAACTTCGGCGATGTCCACCCCGGTGCCGAGAATCATGCAGATATTGTTAATTGGTAATTTGCATTTGGCAATTTGGCACTACTCCTTCCCTTGAAGAGTCGCGCTTAGGAGAGCCGTGCTCAGGAGAATCGCGCTAAAAGAGCCGCGTTCAAAAAAGATCGTCGCCGCGGTAGATCATCTGCCCATCGATCACCCGTGCTTCGGCGAAGAGCTTGTGCGGGCGTGCCGGACCTTCAGCGTCGATATGAAGAACTTCGTGCCCATGAGCGACCAACCAGTCGGAGACGATCATGCGATGACAACGAAAGTAAACGCGCTCGGCGCACATGTACGCGGTGCGCGAGGCGCTCGCGATTTGGAGCAGTTCGGTTGCGGCCTGTTCGAATTCCGGCGTCAGCGTGTAATCGGCGTAATTGCGGAAGCTGGCATTGCGCAGCGCCGTGTGGGGAGAGTCCTTGCGCGTCGCTTTACGGTATCCGCCCAGAGCTTTGATCCAGATGTAACGAATACCTCGCTCCGGCAGCGAACGCTCCAGCGCCTCGCGATTGAAGTGCGGCAGGCGCCGCGACATCGGGAAGGCACGGATATCCACCAGCGTCTCAATGCCGTGCGCCTTCAGAGCCGACACAAGTTCATCGAGCGAGCGCGTGGAGTGACCGATGGTGTAGAGGGTTGCCACAGGAACCAGGTCTCAGGTTAAGGATGCTAGCGCAGTGGCAAGGTTTGCATCCTGCTCCGGGAAAACGGTGCGCAGGTCGAGCAGGACACGCCGTTCTTCCACGCGGGCGATCACGGGCGGAGTGGACGCGCGGAGACGGGCGCATAGTTCGTCGGCACTGAGATCAGCATGAGTAACCGCGATCAGACGCGTGGGCAAGACAGCCGATGGAGCCGCGCCTCCGCCGATCACAGACTCGCCGCCCACGAGTTCCAGCTTGACTCCCGCAGATTTTCCCTGAGCGGATTCAACCTGAGAAACGATTCCTTCCGCTCGGCGCGCGATCTCGTCTTTCGACAGGCGCATCATGCGCAGCACGGGCACAGCGTCGTGGTCCCGTTTGACGTAGGCAAGCAGCGTGGCTTCGAGCGCGGCATAGGTGAGCTTGTCCACACGCAGAGCGCGGAACAGCGAGTTCGAGCGCATGCGCGCAACCAGATCGGCGCGGCCGCTGATCAATCCAGCTTGCGGACCACCGAGAAGTTTGTCGCCGCTGTAAGTAACGATATCGACACCGGCGCGCAGGCTATCGAGCACGCCCGGTTCGCCGGTGATTCCGACCGAACGCAGATCGATCAGAGCGCCGCTGCCCAGATCCTCCATGAGCGGAAGGTTGCGACGACGGGCGAGGGCGACTAACTCGTCGAGCGCCGGCTGCTCGGTAAAGCCGGTGATTTCGAAGTTCGAGCGATGCACGCGGAGCAAGAGGCGCGTGCGGTCATTAATGGCGCGTTCGTAGTCGGCGATGCGCGTGCGGTTGGTGGTGCCGACTTCGCGCAGCGTGGCGCTCGACTTCGACATAACGTCGGGGATGCGGAACGATCCACCGATTTCGACCAGCTCGCCGCGCGAGACGATGACTTCGCCGCCCTCGGCAAGCGAGTTCAGCGCGAGGAGGACTGCCGCGGCGTTGTTATTGACGACGATGGTCGAGACGACGGTCGAGATCGTTCCCGAGCCGCGCTCGGGTGGACAGCCGAGGGCGGCTGTCCCTACGTGATCATCGTCGAGCAGCTTTTGGAACAGCCGATCGACATGGACGTCGCGTTTCCCGCGTTCGCCCGTTGCAAGATCGTATTCGAGATTGGAGTAGGCGCTAGCCGTTGCGCGGACGTGGTCGAGCGCAGCCGCAGCCAGCGGCGCGCGTCCCAGATTCGTGTGCAGGATCACGCCGGTGGCGTTGACGAGCGCCAGCAAGGAGTAACTCAGCGACTGGTGGAGTTGACGTTCGACCGCCGCCGACAGGCCGCCGAGTGCGATGTCCAAGGAGTTCTCGTCCAACTGGCTGTTGGCGACCTCCTGTCGAAGGTTTGCAAGCACAACACGGATACTCTCGGTGACTGCGACATGTCCCTCTCGTTCGATCAGCGCCTGCATATCGGACCGGCGGAGCAGCTCGTCAGTCGAGGGGAGCTTCTGAAATAGAGCGGATTTGTTCGCACTTGGCATCCGGAAATTATCGCATTGTCGGCGAATAGGGAAACTGAGAAGCTTCGGACATCATTCGCAGATGCATTGAGGGTGTCTTTTTCGGTATTTTACGGAGAATTGTCCCTCAAAATGTCGGCCGTTGAAATCCACAATATATTTCCCGAAAATGCGTCGCTTGGTGGCCTTCAGGACCTGGATGTCCGCTCGCGTGCCGTCTTCGCATTTCTCGGCGCGAGTGCACCGTTGCCCTTTGATCGTTGCAACCTCACTCCACCAAAGATCCGGATACGCCATAAGCTGGAGGTATCCGCCGCTATGCATCCGCAGCCGGAGTTCCTCTCCGGGCGCGCGTCCTGGAAATTCGACGATATGAAAGTCTACCGTGGTGCAGCATCCTTGGTACCACCCCTTAGCATCGCCGGCAAATGCTGGCATGACACTTGTAATAAAAGCCACGACCAAAGCAGCCAACTCGCTAATGCGTGTCATTAACGCCTCACAGCGTGTGCAGGTAGGCCAACAGGTCTTTGACCTGCTGGTCGGTCAGAACTTGCCCGAAGCCTTCCATTTTGGCCCGGCCGTACTTCACGATGTCAGTCATGCGTTCGTCGTTTGCGGGCAGTCCGCTCTCGGACAGGTACTGCCGCTTAAAAACACCCTTCAGGCTCGGGCCTTTTTTGCCGTGAGACGAGTACGGCTCATGGCAACGGTCGCAATAGTTGTCATAGATTTTTCTGCCCGCTGTCTGTTGCGGGTTGAGGCCGAGTTCGGCGTCGGACTTGCGGCGCTCGACATCGCAGCCGGCGAGCGCGACCAGCGCAAGCATCGCCACGCCGACGCCGAGACACGGAGAAATCCAGTTCGAGAACTTCATGATGATGGCGGCAGAAGTAGGATAATACGGAAAGCATGGCCGTTGCCGTCAAACGCGTTTACGAGGCTGCGTCTTCGTCGGACGGAGTGCGCGTGCTGGTCGATCGTTTGTGGCCGCGCGGGTTGAAGAAAGAAGACGCGGCGCTTAAGTTCTGGCTGCGCGAGGTGGCGCCTTCGGACGAGTTGCGGCGGTGGTTCCATGAGAATCCGGAGGCATGGCGCATATTCCGGAAACGCTATCTCAAAGAGTTGATAAGCGAAGAGGGTTCCGCGGCAGTGGAGAAGCTGCATCACCTTGCGGAAGGCAAGCGACAAGTCACGCTGCTGTATGCGTCGCGAAACCAGGAGCACAATAACGCGACTGTGCTGAAAGAATTGCTGGAAGGGATGCGCAAGCCTCCGTCGAGCGTGGGTCGCGGCTCGCTCGGTCGCGGACGGTTTCGGAAAGCGAAAAGACAATAGAACAGTTCTCAGTTCCCAGAAAAACCGGGTATGCATTGTCGCCACTCCTCAGAGTGGTCTCGTAATTGTCGTTTTGGGCTTTGCTGAGAACTGGGAACTGAGAACTCCCCTATAATTCCCCAGTCATGTCCACTCCCGCCATGGATAAGAAAGATAAGAAAATAGACAAGAAAATCGAAGCCCTGCGCGAGAAGATCCGGCACCACGAGTATCGCTACTACGTGCTGGACGATCCTGAAATTTCGGACGCCGACTTCGACAAGCTGATGAACGAGCTCAAGCGGCTTGAGGCGGAAAATCCGAAGCTGGTGACGCCGGACTCGCCGACGCAGCGTGTCGGCGGCAAGCCGCGCGAGGGATTCGTGAAGGCGAAGCATTCTTCCCCGATGCTCTCGCTCGACAACGCTTACACCGAAGAAGAGCTGCGCGACTGGGAGCGGCGGGTGCACGAGCTAACCGGGCGCAATGACATTGAGTACTTCTGCGAATTGAAGCTGGATGGAATGTCGCTGGCGCTCGTCTACAGCGACGGCCGTCTGGAACGCGGCATCACGCGCGGCGATGGCAACATAGGTGAGGACGTGACGTTGAATGTGCGCACCGTGCGTTCCATCCCATTATCGATTCCCAACGACAAGTTAAAGAAAGCAGGAATTCCCGCCGACTTTGAAGTACGCGGCGAAATGCTGATGCCGCTCGCCGCCTTCCGCAAGCTGAATGAAGAGCGCGAACGCCAGGGACTGGCGACGTTTGCCAATCCCCGCAACTTTACGGCGGGGACGGTGCGGCAACTCGAACCGTCGATCACGGCACAGCGCCGCATGGACTTCTTCGCGTACATGCTCTTGAAGGATGGACGCACCTACCTCGACCGCCAATCCAAAACGATGGATGCCCTGGAGCTGGCCGGTTTCAAGGTGAATCCGAATCGCAAGCTGGCGAAAAATCTGGCGGAAGTCTGGAAATTTATTCAGAGCTGGGAGCCGAAACGCGAATCGCTGCCGTACGAAATTGACGGCATCGTCATCAAGGTGGACCGGACTGCGTGGCAGCGCGAACTGGGTTTCACCGGGAAAGCTCCACGATGGGCGATTGCTTATAAATATGCGGCTCGCGGAGCAGTGACGCAGATCGAGGACATCGTCCCCCAGGTGGGCCGCACCGGCAAACTGACACCCGTTGCATGGCTAAAGCCGGTTCCGATAGGGGGCACGACGGTTTCGCGCGCGACGCTGCATAACATGGATGAGATCGAGCGGCTCGGAGTAAAAATCGGTGACTGGGTCGAGGTGGAACGCGGCGGCGATGTCATCCCGAAAGTGGTGAAAGTCGTCGAGGATAAAGAGCACCCTCGCGGCAAGAAGCAGTTCGTGATGCCCGAGCATTGTCCGGTATGCGGCGGCAATGTGGTGCGAACGCCGGGCGAGGCGGACCATCGCTGCGTGAACGCGAATTGCCCGGCGAAGCTGCAAGGCACGATTCTGCATTTTGCCTCGCGTCACGTGATGAATATCGACGGCCTCGGTGACGCGCTGGTCAGTCAGCTTAGCCAACGCGGCCTGGTAAAGAATGTTGCCGACCTGTACAAGCTGACGAAAGACGATCTACTGAAGCTCGAGCGCATGGGCGAGAAGTCCGCGGACAACGTGCTCGCGGAGATCGCAGCCTCAAAGAAGCTGCCGCTCGAGCGCGTGATTTACGGCCTCGGGATACGGTTTGTGGGCGAGCGCACGGCACAATTCCTGGCGGAGCACTTCGGAAGCCTGGACGCAATCATGGACGCGAGCGCCGAGGAACTTGAGGAAGTAAACGAAGTGGGACCACGAATCGCGGAGAGCATCGTGGAATTTTTCGGCGATAAACACAATCGCAAACTGGTAAGCGATCTGCGCAAGGCGGGACTGACATTCACCGGGCAGAAAAAAGAAAAGGGTACGAAACTCGCGGGAAAGACTTTCGTGCTGACGGGCACGCTCGAACGCCATACCCGAGACGAAGCGAAGAAGATGATCGAAGACGCAGGCGGCCGCGTTTCGGGGTCGGTGAGCAAAAAGACAGACTATGTCGTTGCGGGGAGCGATGCGGGATCGAAGTTGGACAAGGCTCGGGAGCTAGGGGTTAGCGTGATTGGGGAAGAGGAGTTGGAGGGGCTGGTCGGTTAGTCGGGAGGGCCAACTATAACATGCAACCGTCAGGTTGCCTTTTGTGCCACGCCAGGCTAATATGCAACCTGGAGGTTGCATGAGATGGATAGCGTTATTGAGAAGCGCATTGAGCTCAAGGCGCCGATTTCGCGGGTCTGGCGTGCGCTGACGGATTACCGCGAGTTTGGCGAGTGGTTTCGCGTGAAGCTGGATGGACCATTTGTACCGGGTCAGGTGTCGCGCGGCCAGATTACTTATCCCGGCTATGAGCATGTCAAATGGGAGGCGGTCGTGCAGAAAATGGAGCACGAGCGGCTCTTTTCCTTCACCTGGCCCCATCCCAAGTCCCTTGAGAAAGTAGACTGCCCACCGGATTACTCGGGGGAACCGACCACGCTCGTCGAATTCAGGCTCGAGAAGACCGCCAGTGGCACGTTACTGGTGCTTACCGAGTCCGGCTTCGATAAGCTTCCCGGTGACCGCCGTCTTGAAGCGTTCCGAAGAAACGATGGCGGTTGGACAGAACAAATGAAGAACGTCGAGAACTATCTCGCGGAGAATCATGTCGCGCAGAAGCCATAGCAGCGTGGCTGCTAAACGGCGGACACACGCTCTAGTCCTTGCCGCTCTGGGCGACGCAACCCGGCTATCGCTGGTTGCAAAACTCTGCCGGGGACAGCCACGCTCGATATCTCAGTTAACGCGGGGTTCCAGGCTTACCCGGCAGGCGATCACCAAGCATCTTCGAGTGCTGGAGAGCGTAGGAATCGTGCACGGCGTTCGTAAGGGCCGTGAGAGTCGATTCGAATTCGATCCAGAGCCTCTTGGCGGAATCAAGGAATACGTCGATTTCGTCTCCGAGCAATGGGATCAAGCATTGTCTAGGCTAAAGTCGTTCGTGGAACATTGACTAATGAAGACTGAGAAATCAGATGGTTGCTTGCGGGCGTAGGACGGGCGGACGCACGTCCCTGCACAGACCAATCACACCTATTTCTTAGCCGTCGGCGGCAATACTCCGTTGAGGCGCAGATACATGGCGGCTTCCGCATAGTGGTCGGCCCAATTGCTGGCTATTCCCAGCGCGAATCGGGCGCGAGAGAGTGGCTGAGGGCCCATGCCGGCGATCATTTCCCCTAGCTTCGAATCATCCATCTTCGAGAGTGCGTCAGCGCAGAAGTCGAACGATGCCTTGAGCGCGGCGACCAGCTTGTCTTTCGTATCCGTCTCTTTCACTTCCTCGACCTTGGGAGCCGTTACGGCCGCTGCACCGCTGCACACCGCATAGTTCGCCTCGACCATGTGGGCGACGAGGTGGCCGAATGTCATCTGGTCGGCGCTGGGTTTGTAGTTGAATTTGTCGGCCGGCATCGCTTCGACGGCCGCGATGGTATTTTTCTGCCGGCTAGGCAGGATGTCTCGAAGGGCGCTGCTGACGGGGTTCTTGGTTTGTGCGGGCGCTGTTTGCGCAGGCGTGGTTTGGGCTTGCGTTGTTTGTGCGGTCGCTGACGCCGCGAGTAACAGCAAGGCCGGGATCAAAAGTGCTTTCTTCATTTCTATTCTCCTTGTGTGCGGAGAAGCATAGCGCGAGCAGGAGGGTCCGCGCTACCGACTGCGGCAGAAATCATCAAGCTGTCCGCAGTGGCCGAGCTGCGCTCGGCTTGGACGGGCGAGGCGCCCGTCCCCACACAGGCCGGCTTGCGCTATCCTAATAACATGCACGCGCACGGCGGACACGGACATTCTCACGGAGCGGGGCGGGTGCTGCGCATCTCGCTGGCCGTCACCATGTTTTACGTCGTCTTGCTGGTGGTTGCCGGCATCCGTGCGCATTCGCTGGCGTTGCTTTCCGAAGCGGGACACAACCTGTCCGACTTTCTGGCGCTGCTGTTATCGCTGGTGGCGGTTTATCTGGAAGGCCGTCCGCCGAGCGCGACCAAGACCTATGGATACCGCCGCGCCGGAGTGCTGGCCGCGCTGGTCAATGCGCTGTCGCTAGTCGTCGTGTCGTTTTTTATTTTCTACGAGGCGTTCCGGCGGATACAGCATCCCGAGCAAGTGCGCGCCCCGGTGATGATTGCCGTAGCAGCTGCGGGTGTGGTGATGAACGGCGCGATCGCGCTGCTGCTGTGGCGTTCGCCGCGCGATGTAAATGTCCGGAGCGCGTTGCTGCACGAAGTGGGCGATACGCTCTCAACCGCGGCAGTGCTTGTGGGAGGTTTTGCCATCCTGTGGACGGGCCAATACTGGATCGATGCGGCTCTATCGTTCGGGATCGGCGCGCTGATTTTGTGGTCGAGCTTCGGCATCGTGCGCGAGACACTGAATATTCTGCTGGAGGGCACTCCTCGAGGGATGAGTCTGGACGCGGTGGAGTCTACAATGCGGAAGATCGCGGGTGTGAGCGATGTTCATGATCTCCATCTCTGGAGTATTGGGTCGGAAAACCACGCGCTCTCGGCGCATGTGAAGATCGCGGACATGGCAACGTCAGAGAGCGACACGATTCTGCGAGAGATCAACGAAAAACTCGGCCAGGGGTTCGGAATCCACCATACGACGATCCAGTTGGAACACGTGGTATGCGAGACAGCGCACGGATGCGTGATCGCGGTGCGTGAAGAAGGGCACAGCGAGCACGACCAGCATGATCACGTCCGCTGACAGTGGTTTAGAGATCCCCGCACAAGAGGAACACAGGCAAAACTCAAGCCTTCCCCTGTATTCCTCCGTGCCCCCGTGGTGAAGATTTTGATCTAGCCGCGGTCATCCTACCGAATTGCTTCCTACCGAGTGCTGCCGCTCGTAAATTTCCTTCACCGTTTCGATGGTGTCGGCATCTTCGGGGCCCTTGTCCGGACGCAGCCGCACGATGCGCGGAAAACGCAAAGCATAGCCACTAGAGTGGCGCGCCGAACGCATCATATTGTTGAAAGCCACCTCGAGAACGATCTTCGGCTCGACTTCCAGTCGCAAGCCTTCTTCGCTGATCTTGTGGGCCAGGAACCACTGCGTCATTTCCGCAATTTCGGCATCGGTGAGCCCAGAATACGCCTTGCCGATATTTACCAGATGCCCGCCGTCCCACACAGCAAATGTGTAATCGCTGAGCACTCCGATGCGCTTTCCATGTCCGTACTCGACAGCCGTCACGACCACGTCGAGTGTCGCGAGTTCTCGCTTCATTTTGAGCCAAGACTTGCCGCGACGCCCCGGAGTGTATAGAGAGTCGAGGTCTTTAATCATCAGGCCCTCGTTGCCCCGATCGCGCGCGGAGGTGAAGAGAGCGTCGAGATCCTCCGCCGAATTGGCCCTAGTAACCGGAGCCCGAAGCACGGGAGCAAGGGACTTTTCCTCTGGATCTTCGAAGCCGAGGCTCGACTGTCCCTGGAGCTGGTGAACGATCACGGCGCGTGGCGCTGCGAGTAGGTCGTCGAGAATTCGAGCGCGTTCGCGAAGCGGACGGTCGAGGAGGAGTTCGCCATCTGCATAAAGAACGTCGAAAACAAAATAGGCGACGGGGACGTCTTGCATGAGTTTGGCGCTGACTTTTTTCCGGCCGAGTCGCTGCTGGAGCGCGCTGAAGGGGAACGCACGGCCAGCGCCGGACGAATTCCACGCGACGATCTCGCCATCAAGGATCGCTTCTTTCGGCAGCCCCGCGAGCGCCATCGGCAATTCCGGAAAGGACTCCGTGATTTCATCGCGAGTGCGCGAAAAAATACGGACTTCGCCCCCGCTGACATGCGCTTGGGCGCGGATGCCATCGTATTTGTCTTCAATCGATGCATTCTGAAAATAGCTCAGCGCTTCTTCGGAAGACTCGACCGGGCTCGCAAGCATAAAGTCGATGGGATGGAAAAGACGGAGACGTGCTTCCGCTAGCTTGGCGGCAGACGCCAGACGCAGAGTTTCGCCGATATCGCCGAGCAGCATATTCGCGCGCTTGACTTCAGCGAGCGGCGCTTCGAATGCCCGGGCGATCGCCTCCTCGACGAGACTTTCTTTCAGACCGATGCGGAGGTCTCCGCTGATGATTTTCACAATGTACTTGGCTTCGAGCTGTGTCGCTCGCTCTAAGAGCTGGCGCAGAAGAAAGGCCTTCGCCGCAGGCCCGCGGGCCGCAGCAATCTCGTAAAACGCCCGCTGGACTTCGGTGAGCGCCAAGCCGGACTCCGGCCTATCGGGAAGCGCCTCCGCCGCCACCGATCCCGCGTCGCCGTGCCGGCGATAAATCCCGGTCAGTTCGTGCTCCGATTTCCCAGAGAGTTCTCCGATGACGCGCCAGAGCAGCGCTCCGCCCACCTGCAAAGTCGTTTCTTCGTAAGCCGGGAAAGGCCGCCCAGAAAGAAAGATTGCGGCAACCGCGGCTTCGCTCAGTGGCGACGATCGCAAATAGGCAGCAACCAGCGCCGTCTTTTCCAGCTTCTTGGTGGTTGCGGCGATCGCGTCGCAGGTCCGGGCGAAGGGCAGCATCCGTCATTCGATGCCATGACCGATCACCGCGATTGCGGCGATTGCGGCAGCCGAAGGCTCATAACGCCAGACATAGAATCTCTGGGCAATCCATTGATACATAAGGGGATAATCGTCTCCGAGCTGACGGAATAACGCGGGTAATTTCTGGCATTCTGTGGTAGTCTAAACCTCGGACTTGGAGTCGTCCTTCCTCGAAGCAACATCCAATGACTATGCGGCGTTGGCGGCAAAACTTGCGTTTTTTGGCGGCGGTCCAGTTGCTCCCGGCTCTGGAGAGCGGCGAGGAAACCCTCGTCGGCGGGCAGGCCGTGCTCGAAGGCGTCATGATGCGCTCGCCGCATGCCTGGGGCATTGCCGTCCGCAAGCCTTCGGGCGAGATTGTTACGCACAGCGAGCCGCTGCAGCGCCCTTCCGAGCAGCATAAGTGGATGGGCTGGCCGGTCGTGCGCGGAGTGATGACGCTCGGCCATGCGATGACGCTCGGATTCCGCGCCCTGAAATTTTCCGCCAATGCGGCGCTGGACGAAATAGCCTCCGATCAGAATAACAGTAACGAAGATCAGGGCAACACCAACGAAGCTCTTGGCGATGACGAACAGCGTAAGAATAAAAAGAAGTTTGAAATCACCGGCTGGATGGCAGGCGTGAATATGGTTTTCTCCATCGCCTTCTTCATCTTCATGTACAAGTACCTGCCATTGCTGGCTACGACGGAATTGAAGCGGGTGAATCCGGTTTTCGGGCAGCAGTTCGTGTTTAACCTGGTTGACGGACTGATCCGGATCGCGATGTTCCTGTTCTTTGTTTGGGGAGTGTCGCTGTGGAAAGACATTCGGCGCGTGTACGAATATCACGGGGCCGAGCATAAGACGGTATTTGCGTTCGAGAATGGCGATCCGCTCGATACCGCCGCGGTGCAGAAGTATTCGACGTATCATCCACGGTGCGGGACGAGCTTCCTAATGACGGTGATGATCATCTCGATGGTCGTGTACATGTTCATCCCGGTAACGACCTTCTGGGCGCGTTTTGCGGAGCGCATTATTCTGCTGCCGCTGATAGCAGGCGTTTCCTACGAGATTATTCGTTTTGCCGCCAAGCATCGCGGCTCGCTGTTCGCACTGATGACGGCGCCAGGACTCTGGCTGCAAAGGATCACAACCCAACCTCCTGATGACCGTGAAGTCGAGTGCGCGATCGTCGCGCTGGACGAAGCCATGAAGCTCGAAAAGCAGCGCGGCGGCGAATTAGTAATTGCCTAGCGGTGCCCACCGCGACTCTTGTTTTCTTTCCCCTTCCAAATCATTAGAGTAGAGACGCGGCTTGCCGCGTCTCATTGCTGCTGGCTGAGACGAAGTAAGCCCCGTCACTATGGATGAACATTATGTTTGAACGCTTGGACCAAATCGAAATTCGCTATGAAGAACTGACGCAGGCACTGTTGTCGCCGGAGATCACGAACGATTCGTTGAAATACCAGAAGACTGCCAGGGCCCATGCCGAAGTCGCGCCCATCGTCGAGAAGTATCGCGAGTACAAAGATCTGAAGCGCGGGATCGCCGAGAGCCGAGCCGTTCTCGTGGACGAAAAGGATCCGGAGATGCGGGCCTACGCCGAAGAAGAACTGGCGAAGCTCGACGCACGCATCATCGCCGTTGAAGAAGACCTCAAAGTTCTGCTGCTGCCCAAGGATCCGAACGACGAGAAAAACGTCATTCTCGAAATTCGCGCCGGCACAGGCGGCGATGAGGCGACGTTGTTCGTGGCGGAAGTCTTCCGCATGTACAACCGCTATGCCGAGACCCAGAAGTGGAAGGTGGAAGTGCTCTCCACGTCGGAGTCGGGCGTGGGTGGGCTGAAGGAAGTGATTGCGCTGATCGAAGGCGACCGCGTCTACTCGCGCCTGAAATACGAAAGCGGCGTGCATCGCGTGCAACGCGTGCCTGCGACCGAGCAGCAAGGGCGTGTGCATACCTCGGCGATCACCGTGGCGGTGTTGCCGGAAGCGGAAGAAGTGGACGTCAAGATCGAAGCCAAAGACCTGCGCATCGATACCTTCTGTTCTTCGGGGCCTGGCGGCCAGTCGGTGAATACCACCTATTCGGCGGTGCGGATCACGCACATTCCGACGAACACGGTGGTCAGCTGTCAGGACGAGAAGTCGCAGATCAAGAACCGCGAGAAAGGCATGCGCGTGCTGCGTTCGCGGCTCTACGAAGTCGAGATGCAGAAGCAACAGGACGCGCTCGCAAAAGAACGCAAACAGATGGTAGGGTCGGGCGACCGCTCGGAGAAGATCCGGACCTACAATTTTCCCCAGAACCGTCTCACGGACCATCGCATCGGCTTCACCATCCACCAACTAGAGCAGGTGATGGACGGGAAGCTGCAGCCGATTATCGACGCGCTGACCACGCACTATCAGGCAGAGAAGATGAAGCAGGAGACGGCGGGGGTGGTGTGAGACAGTCGTTGATCGTTTCTTCGCGAGACGGTTCGAAGATGACACGGTACAGGTTGTCACTAGCAGCGCTATTCGGTGTTGGGCTCTCGATACTCGCTCCGCTGTCGCTGCGAGGTCCTCTCTGGCTTGCTGTCGCGGCTTGGTACTGTGTATACCCCGGTATCCGAGTTGCGGAATTTTTTGCGCAGCCTGATTCAGCGCTCTTGATCATGACTGGGAATGCGGCGCTCTATTCCGGACTAGCCTTTCTCATCGTGCTGTGCTTCAAGCGAATCTTGACTGCGCCTTCTCTGCGCCTCGCATCCGTCTGCTTGGCGGTTCCCGTGACGGGCCTCCTGATTCTTTCATTGTATCCATCGCTCAACCCAATGTTGCCGGGGGGAATGGTTAAGTTGGAGCGGCAGGCGACCTAATTGCAAAATGCCTTCCCTGATGCCATGAATGTCGAGCGAGCACGCGCTGTGTTGCGATCCAAGAATATTTATTTCGATGAGTCCGAGACACCCTCGGGATGGGTTTTGTTGAGCGATGGTAAGACGACGATGCTGGCATCCTCCGGAGATCGGCTTATTAGGGGCGGGGTTCAAACCAATTCCGGTGCTTTTCCTTGCGGCTACGATATCGCGGTTGACCTTTTATTTGACGCCTCTGGCAAATTGAAACAGCGCAATATCCACCCGACTGAGGGTCCCTGCCTTTAGATTTATGTTCTCGTTCCTATTTTCGATCTGCCTCTCCGTGGTGAAATAGACTCGTGCAACTTCGCCATTCCCTGAATACGGCAGTCGAGCGCCTGACATCCGCCAGTGTCCCTTCCCCGCGTATGAACGCGGAACTCCTCATCATGTTCACGCTCGACTGTGACCGTGCGTATCTCTATGCGCATCCCGAGCGCGAGCTAACCCCCGACGAAACGCACCGTTATGACGAAGCTCTCGCCCGCCGGGCCACCGGAGTTCCAGCGCAGTACATCACCGGGCACCAGGAATTCTGGGGACTGGATCTAATCGTGTCGCCCGTGGTGCTGATCCCTCGTCCGGAGACGGAGCACGTGGTGGAGACGGTGCTGGAGCTGGCGAAAGCGGACGGGCGGGGTCGCCCGTCCCCACACGATCTCCGCATTGTCGATGTCGGCACCGGGTCGGGAGCGATCGCCCTCGCCCTGGCCAAAGAACTGCCGACGGCAGAAATCCACGCCTCCGACATTTCTCCCGAAGCGCTCGAAGTCGCCAGATCCAACGCAGCACGGCATGAACTAACTTCGCGAATCAAGTTTCACCGGGCGGATCTGCTAAACGGCTTGCCCCATGAAGAATTCGACTTCGTGGTTTCGAACCCTCCCTACGTCGGCGAGTCGGAAGAAGATTCGGTACAACTCGAAGTCCGCAAGTTCGAGCCGCGAAATGCGGTGTTCGCGGGACCAACCGGCCTGGAAGTCATCGAGCGGCTCATTCCCCAGGCGCAGACGGTGCTTGGGCCCGGTGGCTGGCTGGTGTTTGAGATCAGCGGAACGATTGCGGAGGCCGTGCGGCGTCAGTTGTTAGGCTGGACGGACGTTCGATTGACAAACGATCTACAAGGGATTGCAAGAGTCGCAGCCGCCAAAAAGCCATCGAGCCGCTAGTGCCGTGACCGCATGAACCGCATATGTTCTCACCGCCCGGCGATACGTTTTCACAGAAAATCCTAGAACGTCACCCGAACTCCAAGTTGTGCGGCGAACGGGATTCCGACCGTGGTGCCGGGACCAAAGAAATCGCCCAACCCACCCGCCGGTATTTCAAGCTGCTTCAGGCTGGTGACGGGCACGGTTTCAGAGCAGTCTGCAACCGTGCAGATGTCAGTCACGTTGCTGCTTGCGATCTGGCCGGCAGGTACCGGAAGCGCGGCCACATTGGCAATGAAATTAGCGCCGGGGTTGTTGCGGTTGAAGAGATTGAAGAATTCGGCAAACGGGTTAATCTGCCAGCGCTCCCCGATCTTGATCGGCCGGCTAACGCGCATGTCCACCTGGATGTAGGGCGTTCCGCGGAATTCGTCGAGGCTGGTCGGCCTTCCATTCACTGAAATCCGGCCGCTGTTGTCTTGGTTGGTGATGGTGAACGGGCGAGCGCTTTCTGCCTGAGTCATGGTGGTCAGTTCGAAACCACCGGGGATATACAGCGTACCGGCGATCACAATCCGGTGGCGAACGTCTTCGCCGGACGGTCCGTAGTCGCCGGGGCCGAAAGCATTCAGCGGATCACAAACGCCATTCACATAGTCGAATGTTTCGCCCAGCACGCAACCCCAGGTCTGCGCATGCGCCAGCGTGTAGTTAGCGACCAGGCTGAAGCGGCCGGACACGTTCCCCTGCAGATGAAGCATCAGAGCGTTATAGCTAGAACGGTTGTCGGACTTGTAAAGATTGAATTCAGGGAACGCGTAGGCGCGATAAGCGTGGTTGCCCTCTTCATGGATGTAGTCGGCGCTCACCGCCCAGTGCTCGCTGAACGCATGCTGCACGCCGCCCGTCGCGTGGATGGCGTATGGCGTCCGGTAGCGTGGATCAATGTAGGACGGAGGACTGTTATCAGTTCCTCCGTTGACGGCTTGAAACGCGGTGACCCACCCGCCCTGTGCCAGATCGTTGTAGAACATGCCAAAGCCGGCGCGAACCACGGTCTTCTCGCTGCCGCCGGGCGAGTAGGCGATTCCAAGGCGAGGCGCGAACTGCTTCCGGTAATCATGAGGAACCTCGGCCGGCACTCCGTTTAACGGGAGCATGGGGAAGACCGGATTCGCAGCCTGGCCACGCCCCGAAGCAGTGAAGAGTCCGAATGTCGTCTGATAGCGCAGGCCATAATTGACGGTCACGTGGCGCGAGAGTCGAAAGGAATCTTGGGCGTAGAGCGCCAAGCGTTGAACATTCTGCGAGAAGCTACCGTCTCCAGCGGGCGTGCTCACCTTACCAGCGGCCAGATCGATAGGAAACTGGGCGAGGTTTGTGGAATTCGCCGTGTAAAACGTGGGGTCATTGGGGAGCGTGTATAGCGTCTCGGCGTTTGCCGACAGCGCGCCGCTGAGCACCGGTTCGTGAATAAAGTTGATGCCGAACTTCAACGAATGATCCCCGGTAGCGCGGCTGAGGTCGTAGCGGAGTTGGTATTTTTCCTGATTGCGAAGGCGGGGAAACGCGGTGATAGGAGTGGCGAACTGGTTGTCGCCGAACGTTTCGTGGCCCGACACGGTCAGCGAAGTCAGACTGAAAGGAAATTGCAGCGCAAAGCCGAGCGTCGAGTTGCGCGTCTGGGTCAGGTGCAATTCGCTGGCGTCGAAGACGAACGTGCCAAGCCAGGTAGGGCTGAATGCGTAAGTGTTGCTGACCACCGTGTTGAAATAATTGTTGTGCGTTGTCAGTCCAGTCGAAGGCAGCGTCGCCTGCTGCACCAGGGCGTTGTGCGTGACATAGCTGTCTTCGGAAGTGCGCAGGAACCATTGCGACTTCGCAGACTGCGCCCAGTCGAAACGCAGCGACCCGATGTAATCGCGGAAGGGTATGGGAACATTTTGCGGCACAGCGACGGAAGCAACACCAGGAATCAGGCCATCCGCAGCCAACTGCGCGAGCGCATCGAATTCTGCTGTGCTCTTAGGGCTGTAGGCGATGCTGGCATTTTCATGGACATGCTCGAATGACGCGAAGACCCAGAATTTGTTCTTTGCGAGCGGTCCGCCAAGAGTGCCAACATAGTTCTGGTGTGAAAACGGCTGTTTGGGATTGGGCGCGGGATTCTCAATCGGGAAGCGGGCGTTGAGTTGCGACGCACGCTCATAGAAAGCCGCGTCGCCGTGCCACTCATTCGTGCCGTGCTTGGTAGTGATCACGACGGACCCCGCCGTGGTCCCGCCAGTGTCCGCGTCTTCATTCGCCGTGCGCACCGCAAATTCCTGAATGGCATCGGGCGAGAAATTTTGCAGGAAACCGCCGATGAAGTCGTCGGAGTTATCGCCGCCGTCGACCGACAGCTCGTTGTTCAAGCCGGAGCTTCCTCCAGTTGAGACGGCGGTGATACGCGCCTTCGTGGGATCGGAAGGCTCAACCGGCTCAGTTCCGGGCACAAGGTAAGCAATGTTGGCGAAGCTGCGGGCCGCGAGCGGGAGAGTTTCCAAGTCCCGGCTGCCGACTACTCCCTGGTGCACCGCGCTAGCCGTGTCAATCGACTCGGTCGTAATCGAGGAAGGATCGCTCTGCACATTCACCATCTCGCTCCCGCCTTCCGGTTTGAGCGTGACGGTGATATCGCGCACCAAGCTGACGGCAACGTCCACATTTGCACTGGCCTGGTCAAAGCCTTTGGCCGTCACAGTGACGCGATAAGAACCGGGCAGCAGGCCGTCAATGCGGAATTCTCCCCGCTCATCGGCCGTTGCCTGGCGAGTCATGGAGGATGTGTTTGACTCGACAACGACCCGGGCACGCGGGACTCGCGCGGCGCTCGCGTCTTGAACTTCTCCCCGAAGCGCGCCATTCGGATTCTGTGCGCGCACGAGCGCAGTAGCAGAAACGAATATCAACAGGAAAGCGGGGAGGATAACCGCGCGAATTGGCGAGCGCGATTTGCGCGAAGCGTTCGCCATCGTTGGGGTTATCGCGCAGCCCCCGCTGGCAGGATCTCTTCGACGTCGATCTTGGTGGGGTAATTTCCCGTATAGCAGGCGGAACAGTAAGTGGTTTTTTCTCCGTCCGCGCAAGCTTTCTTCAGACCTTCAAGCGAGAGATAGGCGAGCGAGTCGGCGACGATGAATTCGCGAATCTCATCGATCGTCTTGTTGGCGGCGATGAGCTCTTTTTTTGAAGGCGTATCCACTCCGTAGAAGCAGGGCGAGATGGTCGGCGGGCAGGAAATTCGCATGTGGACTTCCTTCGCGCCTGCATTACGAATCATACGGACGATCTTCCTGCTGGTGGTGCCGCGCACAATGGAATCGTCGACCAGAATCACACGTTTGCCTTCGAGCAGGCCGTGGACGGCATTCAGTTTCAGCTTCACCCCGAAGTCGCGGACCGATTGTTGCGGCTCGATGAACGTACGTCCGATGTAATGGTTGCGAATGAGGCCAAGGCGAAAAGGGATGCCGCTTTCGGCGGCGTATCCGATGGCCGCGGTATTGCCGGAATCAGGAACCGGCACGACGATGTCGGCATCCACCGGAGCTTCGCGCGCGAGCTGGCGTCCCATGGCATCGCGGCTTTGATCGACCGAGCGGCCAAACACCAGACTGTCGGGACGCGAAAAATAAACGTGTTCAAAAATGCAGCTCGACTGCGCCGGAGACGGCGAGTAAAAACGCGAGCTGATGCCTTCAGGCCCAACGATCACCAGTTCACCGGGTTTGACGTCGCGTTCGTACGTTGCGCCAAGCAAATCAAAAGCGCAGGTTTCGGAAGCAAAGACGACCGTATCCCTTTTTTCGCTAGTCAGAGCCGGGATGCGGCCCATCGCCAGTGGACGAAATCCGCGTGGGTCGCGAGCAGCAAAGATACGGTCACGGCTTATCATGACCAGCGAAAACGCGCCCTCCACACGGCGCAGGCTGTCGGCGATGGCATCGGGCAGCGTTTGCTCGCGCGAGAGCGCAATCAGATGAACCAGAACTTCCGTGTCGCTGTTGGTTTGGAAAATCGAGCCCTGGCCCTCCAGTTTCGCGCGAATCGCGTGAGCATTGACCAGGTTGCCATTATGAGCAATCGCAATCGTGCCCTTATTGGATTGAACCATTATCGGCTGGGCGTTCAGCAAGGCCGAATCGCCAGCCGTCGAATATCGCGTGTGGCCGATGGCGAGAACACCGCGCAGAGAAGCCAGTACTTCATGGCTGAAGATATCGGCGACCAGCCCCATCGACTTGTGCTGACGCAGGCGCTCGCCGTCCGAAGTGACGATGCCCGCCGATTCCTGTCCACGATGTTGCAGGGCGTGCAGTCCGAGATAGGCAAGCTTCTCGGCCTCAGGGTGGGCGTGGATGGCGACCACGCCGCATTCATCACGAAATTTGTCGGAAGTCAGCATTTAGCAGTTAGCACTTAGCCAATTCAAAATCGCTCGTGTGGTGACGGGCGTCTCGCCCGTCCGGCCGGGCAAAGCCCGCCATCCTATTACTCAATCCGCCGCAGCAACGCCCGCCTCCGTCCGCAACGCCCTCTCTAGCGCTCCTTCATACGCTTCCCGCAACTCGGCGACGCTCGCGGAAATCACCGCCTGACCATCCACTGAAATCTCAACCCGATCCGACCCCGTTTCGCCCAACACATCCGCGAAGACGCCGTGCTCCTCCGCTACTTGTTCGATTCGCGGCAGATGAATTGGGTCGCAGCTTAGCACGACCCGGCTGGCATCTTCTCCGAACAGCAGGAACTCAGGCGCTACTTGCTGCACGGGCAATCGGACGCTAAGGCCCACTCCACGTGGCAGCGCCGACTCCACCAGCGCCACGGCTAGTCCGCCATCGGCACAGTCATGAGCGGACTCGGCCAGCCCCGCCCGGATTATGGCCACCAGAGCACGTTGCAGCGTAGCTTCCTTCTCGATATCCAGCTCCGGCGGATAGCCCCACAGCGCCCCGAAAATCTCTTTCGCGTACTCGGACGACCCAAACTCCAACTCGGCATCCACGGCATCGCCGGCTTCATTCGCGCGCAGCAAGACAATTTTTCTTCCGGCTTGCGCAAAGTTCATCTTCACCGTTTTGTGGACGTCCTCGAGAATTCCAACCACTCCAATCACCGGAGTCGGATAAATTCCCTCGCCGAGAGTCTCGTTGTAGAAGCTGACATTGCCGCCGGTAATCGGAGTATCAAGTTCCTCGCAAGCTTTGGTGATCCCGTCAATCGTCTGCGAAAACTGCCACATGATGTGCGGCTTCTCGGGGTTGCCGAAGTTGAGGCAGTTGGTGGCGCCGATCGGAGTCGCTCCGGCGCAAGCTACTTTGCGCGCAGCTTCAGCGACCGCGTGCATGGCGCCGAGGCGAGGATCAAGATAGCACCAGCGGCTGTTGCCGTCGAGCGCCATGGCCAGTCCGCGATTGGAACCCTTGATGCGGATCACGCCAGCATCGCCCGCTCCGGGCGTATCGACAGTGTTGGTCTGCACCATGTGGTCATACTGCTGCCAGACCCAACGCTTCGAACAAATGTTGGGACTAGCCAGCAAACGCTTGAGCTGGGACGAGAAATCTCCGCTTGCGCCGAGCTTGACGGACTCCGGCATTTCCCGCTCGACGGGCGGTTCCCACCGCGTCAGCGGACGCTTATACACCGGCGCGTCATCCGTTAGGGCGGCATTCGGAATTTCCGCGACCACCTCACCATGTTCGAGCACTCGCATCTTCGCATCGGAAGTGACCCTGCCAATTTCCACCGCATCGAGTCCCCACTTCTGGAAGATGCGGAAGACTTCTTCTTCGCGGCCCTTCTGCGCGACCAGCAGCATGCGTTCCTGCGACTCGCTGAGCATGATCTCGTACGGGGTCATGCCGGTTTCGCGTTGCGGGACGCGGTCCAGTTCGATTTCGACTCCGGTGCCGCCCCGCGCTCCCATCTCGCAGGTCGAGCAGGTCAGTCCGGCAGCGCCCATGTCTTGTATTCCAACGATGGCGCCAGTTTGCATCGCTTCCAGACAAGCTTCCAGCAGCAGTTTTTCGAGGAACGGATCTCCGACTTGAACATTGGGCCGCTTCGCTTCCGATCCTTCGCTGAACTCCTCGCTCGCCATGGTGGCGCCGTGGATACCGTCGCGCCCGGTTTTAGAGCCGACATAAATCACGGGATTCCCCTCGCCCGACGCGCGTCCGTAAAAAATCTGGTCGCGGCGGACCAGGCCAAGTGCGAACGCATTCACCAGCGGATTGCCGGAGTAGCAGGACTCGAACTTAACCTCACCGCCCAAGTTGGGAACTCCGAAGCAGTTGCCATAAGAAGCGACGCCAGAGACTACGCCCTCCATAACAGAATGATTCTTGTGAATCTCAGCCTGTGTAGGGACAGCCTGTGTGGTGGCGGGGCTCTGCCCCGCAAGGACGGGGCGAAGCCCCGTCACCACGCGATCTTTCTCCACACTGATCGGCCCAAACCGCAACGAGTCCATCACCGCGACCGGCCGCGCGCCCATGGTGAAAATGTCGCGCAGAATCCCGCCGACACCAGTGGCCGCTCCCTGAAATGGTTCAATGAATGACGGATGATTGTGCGACTCGATTTTGAACGCGCAGGCCCAGCCGTCGCCGATGTCAACGATGCCGGCATTTTCACCCGGCCCCTGCACGACCAGCTTGCTGCGCGTTGGCAGACGCTTCAAGTGAACGCGTGACGACTTATAAGAGCAGTGCTCGCTCCACATCACGCTGAAAATGCCAAGTTCGGTCCGCGTAGGCTCGCGTCCGCCGAGCAGCTGCTTGATTTTTTCGAATTCTTCCGGAGTGAGGCCGTGCTCCCGGATCATCTCCGGCGTAATAGCAACACTGATCGCAGAGGTGGTCATCAGGGAATCTTTATTGTCGCATCTCCACCAACTTTTCGCATGCGAATTCGTACTCGTGCCGTCTAGAGCGGGCGCCCTCGCCCGCTGCCTTTGACGTTGCACTTGATCCTGACTTTGAATTGATCTCGAGTCGTCAATTGTCAGAACCGGCATCCGTCTATACTGTCGCAAATGAAGTCCGTCATAGTCGGCACCGCCGGACATATCGATCACGGAAAAACAGCGCTGGTGAAAGCCCTGACCGGCATTGATGCTGACCGCCTCGAAGAAGAAAAGCGGCGTGGCATCACCATCGACATCGGCTTTGCCCACCTCGAACTTCCCGCTCCCGATGGCAGCGAAATTCGCCTGGGTTTCGTCGATGTCCCCGGCCACGAGCGCTTTGTGCGCAACATGCTTGCAGGTGTCGGCGGCATCGACCTGGTGTTGCTCGTAATCGCCGCCGATGAAGGGATCAAGCCGCAGACTCGCGAACATTTCGATATCTGCCGCCTGCTTGCGATCCGCCGCGGCATCACCGTGCTCACAAAATCCGATGGGGTCGATGCGGAGACGCTCGAAGTGGTGCGACTGGAAGTGGAAGACTTTGTGCGCGGATCTTTTCTCGACACGGCCCAGTCGCCGATGGTCGCCGTGAGCTCGTTGACCGGCGCGGGTCTGGACGAGTTGAAATCCGCGCTCGCCCAGGTCGCCTCCGAAGTAACGGCGAAAGACTTGACGGCGTTGGCCCGCCTTCCCATCGATCGTGTTTTCACTATGAAAGGTTTCGGCACGGTCGTGACCGGCACGCTCGTCGCAGGGACGATCCGCAAAGAAGGAGAGCTCGAAGTATTTCCCTCCAGCAAGCGAGTTCGAGTTCGAGGCGTGCAGGTTCATGGCTCATCGGCGGAAGCCGCCGTCGCAGGGCAACGCACGGCGCTGAATCTCGCTGGCGTCTCTACCGAAGACTTGGGGCGCGGGATGGCGCTTGCGACCGCGGATACTTTTCGCTCTACCTCACGACTCGATGCACTCCTTTCACTCCTTCCCTCGGCGAAGCCGCTCACAGACGGCGCCCGTGTGCACCTTCACGCGTACACGACGGAAACGATCGCGGAAGCACGTTTTTATGGAACGAAACAACTGAAGCCCGGAGACGAGGCCTATGCGCAACTAAGATTCGCCGAACCCATGCTGCTTCTCCCCGGAGATCGCTTCATCGTGCGCCAGTTTTCACCGGTAGTCACCATCGGCGGAGGCGTTGTGCTCGATGCTTCGCCCCTGACTCGCAAGCAACGAGCAGCAGATGCGACCGCATTTCTCAAGATCATGAGAGAGGGTTCTCCGGAGCAAGTGCTGGCAGCGCGTGCCGCGCGGCGGGGAGCAATCGGCCTGCGTCTGGACGACATACCCGGAGAGATGAACATCCGGCGAGAAGAAGCGACGAAGCTTGCGGCAAAGGCTGGTCTCGTGTGGTGTAATCCCGTGCTGGTTGCGCCGTCGGCATTTGCGGAAGTAAAGGCGGATGTACTCCGTGCCCTCAAGAAATTCCACGATGCGAATCCTCTAGTAGCTGGGATGAGCAAAGAAGAACTGCGCGATCGGATCAACCTTGGCCCTGAGGTCTTCTACAGCGTGCTGGGGAACTTAGCGGAAGAAAAGAAACTGGAAGTCGCGGGCGAACTCGTCCACCTGCCTGGCCGCGGCGTGGTCATGAAAGACGAAGAAGCCGAGTCCAAGAAGATCATCGAGCACGCATTTGCTTCCGCCGGGTTGAAAGTTCCGTCGCTGAAAGAAGTGCTGGCGGGTCTCAAGGTAGATAAAATCCGCGCCCAGAAGATTGTCACTCTGCTTTTGCGCGACAAAGTTCTGATCAAGATCTCAGAGGAGCTAGTCTTCCACCAGAGCGCGCTCATGGACCTTCGCCACAAGATCGCCGCGCTCAAAACTACCGCTCCGAAAATTGACGTCGCCCGCTTCAAAGATATGACGGGAGTCAGCCGCAAGTATGCGATTCCGTTACTCGAATATCTCGACCGTGAACGAGTAACACGGCGAGTCGGAGACGAACGAGTAATTCTGTGATTCTGTGATTCTGTGATTGTGTGGGGACGGGCGCCTCGCCCGTCCAAGCCGAGTGAAGCTCGGCCTCATCTCCGAATCGGAATCTATTCAGATCTTCTCTCCGGAAATTCCACTTCCAGCGCCAGTGGCCCAGTGACGCGGTTGGTCAGGTTCGCCAATCCAATCAGCATATGCAAATCGACAATCTGCTCGTCAGAAAAATGTTTTTTGAGTTCCGCAAAGTCGCCGTCGCTGGCGCCGCTGGGCGTGCGGGTAAGGTTCTCGGCATAACGCAGCGCCACCTGTTCGGCCGTACCAAATCCCGAGTAGTTTCCCTCCTTCAAAGCCTTCATCTGTTCCAGCGTGAGTCCGGCGCGCTTAGCGCCCTGGATGTGGTGCTGCGTGCAGTAATGGCATCCGTTAATCAGTGAGACTCGCAGATACAACGCCTCGTACACCTTGCGGTCGAGCGAACGCCCCACGCTCGCATAAAATCCCAGAAAGTTGCCCAGCATCGCGGGACGGTGCGCCAGTGCTTTCTGGATGCTGCCTGGCTTGCCTTTCAGCTTGCCGTCATAGATTTCCTTCACTTCCGGGCTCGCTTGCGCAGGTTCAACCAGACTAATTCGTGCCATGTGTCCTCCCAAATGCCCCTCTATAATAAACGCAGGGATTTCTCTCGCTCACTCAATGCTAACAATTCGTGACGCCACTATCGCCGACGCCGCGCTGCTTAGAAGATTGATCTGGGAACTTGCTGACTATGAGAAAGAGCCGGATCAAGTCCGGACAACAGAGGCCGATATCGCGCGCGACGGCTTCGGCGCGAATCCTCACTTTCGCGCCGTGATCGCTGAATGGCAAGGACAGCCCGTTGGCTACGCGCTCTTCTTCAGCTTCTACTCGACCTGGCGAGGCGCTGGATTGTTTCTGGAGGATCTTTTTGTCCGTCCTGCTTTTCGCGGGCGCGGTATCGGCAAAGCGCTTCTTGCAAGCGTTGCCCGCGCGGCGGAACAGGAAAACCTTGCTTTCATCCGGTGGGAAGTATTGAACTGGAATCACCCAGCCATCGCGCTGTACAAGGCGCTGGGCGCTGATTTTCTCGACGACTGGCGAACGGTTCTTCTGGCAGGAGACGGCCTGCGGAAATTGGCAGAGAAAGCTTCTTGATGCAAGTACGAATCATCGGCGCTGGCCTCGCGGGATCCGAAGCAGCGTGGCAGTGTGCCCGGCGCGGCGTCGCCGTCGAATTATTCGAGATGCGGCCGGTGCGCGCGACTCCGGCCCATCAGACGGACAGATTCGCGGAATTGGTGTGCTCCAATTCGCTGAAATCCGACAGCGAGAACACTGCGCCGTGGCTGTTGAAGGAGGAGATGCGGCGAGCGGGCTCCCGTCTGCTTGAGGTCGCGCGGGAAACTGCTGTGCCCGCCGGCCACGCCCTGGCCGTAGACCGAGCCGAGTTCTCGCGAAAAGTGACCGAGGCAATTTCGCGTGACCCGCTCATCACGACTCGCCGCGAAGAGGTCATGCGAGTCGAGGCAGGCGAGCTCACCATTATTGCAACCGGTCCGCTGACGTCGGACGCGCTGTCGCGGGAAATTGTGCGGTTGAGTTCTACTTCCGTCTCGGCGGGAAAAGCCGATGCCGACGCTTCGCGGGCGGGGGCGCCCGCGCCACACAACAACCTGTATTTTTACGATTCGATCAGCCCCATCGTCGAAGCCGATTCCATCGACATGAGCAAGGTGTACCTGGCTGCCCGCTACGACAAAGGGACGGCCGACTACATCAATTGTCCAATGTCGAAGGATGAGTATGACCGGTTCTACGATGCACTGCTCGCGGCGCAATCGGTTGAGCAGAAAGACTGGGAGAAGCTGAACTACTTTGAAAGCTGCCTGCCCATCGAGGAGATCGCCCGGCGAGGACGCGACACGCTGCGTTTCGGACCGATGAAGCCGGTCGGACTGAAAGACCCTCGCACTGGCAGAATTCCCTATGCTGCCGTGCAATTGCGCCAGGAGAATCTGCGCGCCGATTCTTACAATCTTGTCGGATTCCAGAATCACCTGAAATTTGGCGAGCAGGCGCGTGTGCTGAGTTTGATCCCCGGACTGGAAAGCGCGCGGTTTCTGCGCTACGGACAGATTCACCGCAACACATACATTAACTCGCCGACGCTGCTAAACCCGACGTTACAAATGAAGGCGCGCCCTAATGTGCTATTCGCGGGACAAATCTGCGGCGTCGAAGGCTACGTCGAATCGATCGCTACCGGCTTGATGGCAGGAATGAACGCAGCCGCGCTAGCAACTGGCGGCGAACCAGTGCCTCCACCGCGAGCAACGGCGTTTGGCTCGCTGGTCCATTACATCACGCAGGCGGAGAGCAACAACTTCCAGCCCGCCAACATAACTTTCGACCTGTTACCCGCCCTCGACCGAAAGGTCCGCGACCGCAAGGAACGCCATCGACTGCAATGTGAGCTTGCCCTGCACGAATTCGAGGCCTGGCTCCGGCTCAGCTCTTTTCAAGCCACGCCACCGACGCCCTCAGCAGTCTGAGACGCGGCAAGCCGCGTCTCTACGGAATTGGCGCCTCCGCTGCCAAACAATCTAATCCGATATTGCGCCGGAACAAAGCATCTCCATTTCACGTACCTCAAGCAGAGAGCAGGGCGCCAGGCTGCGCTTTCATTTCCGGGCGAACCGCGTCGAACCTTCAAATGTCATTTCGCGACCTCATCCAGGATGTCTTCCGAACCCTTTGGGCGCACCGCGTCCGCACCCTGCTGACCATGTTCGGAATCGCCTGGGGAGTGGTCTCGATCGTCCTGATGGTCGCCGCCGGAGAAGGCCTTCGCGTCGGCCAGGCCAAGCAGGCCGAAACCCTGGGCCGCGACCTGATGATCGTCTTCCATGGCCGTACAAGCCTGCAGGCCGGCGGTACGCGGGCCGGCCGCCTGGTCCACTGGACCGATTCCGATATTCCCCATCTTCAGGAAGAGGCGATTGATTGCCAGTACGCGATCCCGGAGCTTGAGCAGAACACCGTGCGTTCCCACACTGCTTACAATGCTGCCGCCTTCACGGTAACCGGCTCGACGCCGGAGTTTGCCGAGATTCGCAGCCTCGGCGTCAGCGAAGGCCGCTTCTACAATCAGGATGACCTCAACGAAAATCGGCGCGCCGCCTTCCTCGGCTCCGACGCGAAGAAACAGTTATTCGGCAGCCGTCCGGCCGTGGGGCAATTCGTCTACCTCAACGACATACCCTTCACCGTCGTCGGCGTGATGTCGTCCAAGAAACAGGACTCCAGTTACGACGGGTGGGACGTCAACAAAATTTTCATCCCCTTCTCCGCGATGCGGCGCGAGTTCCCCGATAAGCCGCCGGGTACACCCGACACCTTCGACCAGCTGCTGGTTGTCCCGCGCTCCGTCGAGCACCACGAAGCCTGCAAGGGAGAGATCCGGCGCGTGTTGGGGAGACTGCACGACTTCGATCCCCGCGATAAAGAGGCCTGCCCCATCTGGGACACGATTCAGGAAGCAAAAGCCTTCCGCACCATGACGGATGGCATGAAGTACTTTCTAGGCGCGGTCGGCATTGTGACCTTGTTCCTCGGTGGCCTCGGCGTCATGAACGTCATGCTGGTGGCCGTTCAAGAGCGCACTCGCGAGATTGGAGTCCGCAAAGCCATCGGAGCTCCCGCGAACAGCATCCTGCGGCAGTTTTTCCTGGAAGCGCTCATAGTTGCGCTGATCAGCGGCGGTACGGGTCTGCTCATCGCGTTCGGCCTGTGTGCGCTGGTCAACCTGCTGCCGATGCCCGACTTCTTCGCCGGCCTGTTGCCGACATGGCAGACGGGAACGGTCGCCCTGGCCGTTCTCGGAACCATCGCAATCCTGTCCGCCTTGTATCCGGCTCGCCGCGCCGCTGCCATCGATCCCATCGAAGCCTTGCGCCACGAGGCAGGCGGCTAGCATGATTTATCAGATCCTCAGCGAAGCCTGGATCGCATTGCGGCGCAACCGCACTCGCAGCGCGCTCACCATGCTCGGCATCGTATGGGGAATCGCCACCGTCACCCTGCTGATCGCATACGGCGGCAGCTTCCGCGAAATTCTGGTCAGTGGCTTCGACGCCTTTGGCAAAGGCGCCGTCATTTGCTGGCCGCAGCAGACGAGCGAACAACCCGGCGGCCAACGCGCCGGCAAGAAAGTCGTTCTCGAAAAGGCCGACATCGACATGATCAAGGAGACCGCCAACTATGTGCGCCACGCGTGTCTCGAGACCGTGCGCCGACCCGGCATTGCCTATGGAAACCGCATGGTCGGCACGGCACCTGTGCGCGGCGTTTGCCCGGAATACGGCGATATGCGCAACGAACAACCGTCGGAGGGCCGCTGGATCAATTCTCTCGACGAACTCGAGCGGCGCCGCGTCGTGTTTCTGGGAGCGCGCGTGCGCGAGCAGTTGTTCGGCGGACGCCCGGCGGTCGGCGAAACGGTCGTCATTGCGGGCGTGCGGTTTACTGTGATCGGCACCATGGATCGCAAGATCCAACTGAGCAATTACTTCTCGAGCGACGACGAATCGACGTGGATTCCCTATTCCGCGGCAAGTGACCTCTGGAACGCGAAGTACGGCAGTGTGCTCGTGTTTGAACCCATCGCGCCGCAGTTCGAGGCGCGCGCTGAGGCGCAGGTTCTCGCCGCTCTCGCCACCCGCCAGCAATTTTCGCCCACCGACAAGAAGGCCGTCCAGATGTTCGGTCGCGAAGAGTTCCGTCCCGTTATCAACGGCATCACCATCGGTCTGCAAGTGTTGCTTATCTTTATCGGCATTCTCACACTCGGCATCGGCGGCGTTGGGGTCATGAACATCATGCTCGTTTCGGTCGATGAGCGCATTCGGGAAATCGGCTTGCGGCGTGCTCTCGGCGCCCGCAAATGGCACATCAAAACCCAGTTCCTTGCCGAAACGCTGCTCATCATGCTGGTCGGCGGCGCCATTGGCATCGTCGTTTCCTACCTGGTTGCGGTGGGCGTAGGAACGCTTCCGCTGATGGGTCCTTTATTCGAAGACGACTCTGGGAAAGCAGATATCCACCTCAGAATCTCATTCTTTACCGTTATGATTTCAACGCTGGTGTTGCTGTTCGTCGGAGTGCTGAGTGCACTGATCCCCGCGTCGCGAGCCGCGAACCTCGATCCCGTCGAGGCGCTGCGCTATGAATAATTCCCGGAGTAACGGGCGCCCTCGCCCGTTCCGCATTGACGCCGCAAGTCTCAGCGCGATACCTTTGCGGCGTTGGTTCGAGGTGATCCGATGCCCGTCTCCGCCGTCGATTCCGTCCAACCCGCCCTGCAGCACACCCGCGAACAACTCTTCACTCATTTCCGCTTCGGGCAATGGTCCCGCCTGGCGTTGGTTGGGATTCTGGCGGCGGAAATGCATGTCGGCGGATGCAGTGTCCCTAACTTCAGTGGCGGTTGGCCTCGTGTCCCTCAAAAAGACGACGGCGAGTTTCTTCCGTCGGGCTTGGCGAATGTTCTCTCTCCCTTCGACCGGGCCAACATCCCCGCACACATTTCCGAGCACATCGCGCAGTTCATTGGACTGATCCTGGTCGGAATCTTCGCTTTTATCGTACTGGCGCTCGTCTTTCTGTACATCAACAGCGTGTTCCGGTTCATCCTCTTTGACTCGGTTCTACGCCGGCAATGTTCGATTGGTGAGGGATGGCGAAAATGGCGGCACGCCGGCGGCCGATTCTTTCTGTGGCAAATTGTGTTTCTGGTTTCCACGTGGCTGTCGCTGGCGTTTTTCGTAGGCTTACCGCTGGCCCTCGCATTCGCCGCGGGATGGACAACAGATCTGCGGCAGCACATCGCGCGCCTGATTGTCGGTGTGCTTTTGCTCGTGGGCCTGTTCGTAGCGTTCGTGCTGGCAGTCGCTGTGATTCAGGCGCTGGCCAAAGATTTTCTGGTGCCGCTCATGGCTCTCGAGGACCTCGATTTTGCCGACGGCTGGCGCCGTCTGCTGGCGATGATCGGCCTGGAGAAAGGGCGATTCGCCATTTACCTGCTGCTCAAGCTTGCGCTTGCTATTGCGGCGGGCATCCTGTTCACCATCATCGCGATCATTCCAGCGTTGTTGGTCTTTGTCCCTGGTGTGATTGCAGTGGTGGCCGGTAGGGCCGCGGGAATGGGATGGAACGTTTCGACGATCAGTCTGGCAATAATCTTTGGAAGCTTGCTGCTGCTCCTGCTGATTTACCTGGTCGCTCTGGTGAGTGTGCCGGCCACCGTCTTCTTCCCGGCGTACGCGATCCATTTCTTTGCTTCTCGATATCCGAGTCTCGACGCGCTGTTGAATCCGGCCCCCACGCCTGCGGCTCCGGAATTGCCTCCAGTTCCGCAATCTCCGCCACCGTTCGAACCGCCGCCCCTGCCGCCGTCGGCCGAGCCCATCGGCTAATCTTGGTGTGGAGAGTTGCTTGTGGAGAGCCGGGCGTCCCCGCCCGGCCGTCTAATCCCCCAAGGACGGGCGAGGCGCCCGTCACTCCACTATTTTCGTGCGGTGCTCGGCTTGTGCTCATGCCCCCAACTAAAGCGCCGTCCGATGATGCACTTCACAATCAAATGATCGGCAGAGTTACTTACATCCACCCCCGCGCCGAAATTAACCTCCCAGTTCGGCGAAAGATTAAGGTCAATCACAGAAAAGATCTGTTGCGACTGTTTGGAAATCGGATCGAAGTTTGAAACCGGTCCGAGAGCCCCGTAGTACTCGAAACCGCCAGTAATTTTCTTGGTGAAATCAAAACTGACTTTCACATTCGGAGAAAATTCCCATCCCCTGCCCGTGTTCAGACCATGCAACGCCCGGTCAAACGTCGGATTAAAGGAGAAGTACCAGCGCCCCAGTTGCTTGTCGATGATCGGACGAAGCTCGTAGCTCCAACTGTCCTCCGCAAACTTCCGCCGCTGATACCCAATTTCCTGCGCGACGCTCAGACCAACCGGCAAGTGCCACGACTCCGGAGCCGTGATCCGCGGACGAATGTGATCGCCCACCCAGTTCCAGCCACCGCCGCCTGAACCGCCGGGCTGAATGCTAGTGAACACATAGAAGCCGGTTTCGAACCAGTCAGTCCAGCCCTGCGTGATCTCCAAGGTTTCATGCATGGCATGATTCGAAGGGACCACGCCATTGATTACCTGCTTTGAGCCGTCCACGGTGAAGTTGGAATGTATTTCCACCATGGTGACGTTCTTCGGAGTCGCTTCCGAGGAGTAGACCTGTATTTCGTAGTTGTCCTGAGCATGCGCGGGCGGACTCAGCATGAAAAGGGTGATCGTGAGGAGGACGCTTCCAAGCACCAAGCAGGGGATGTATTTCACCATGTTTCCTTGATGAGAGATTGCGGAAATTCGACCGCATTTAATTTTGGGTGGCGCAGCGCTTCAGCGGTGCGGTAACTCAATTGTATTGGATTCGGCTTTAGCCGCTGAGGTCCGCGCCATGCGTCATCGTGAAAACTCCTGTGCTGGATTGTGGCGCAGAGCGGAAATTCAACGCCATGGAACTCTCTTCAGCGCGTGGGTGTCAAATGTTTCAGAACACGCGCGTGCCGGTTTGCATGTCAAAGAGAGGAAATTCCAATGGCATTCTCCACGGCAGGCGGTGGTCCGTTTTCGACAGGTCCAAAGATGAACGTCACTCCCTTGATTGACGTTCTGCTGGTGCTCATCATCGTTTTCATGCTGGTTGTAATTGAGCAGAAGCCCGTCGGTTTGCGGACAGAGCTTCCACAACAGCCCAATCCAAAAGATCACACGATCCCGCCGCCACAAACAACAATTGTGGTTCAGATTCATCACGCGAAGCTGGGCGTAGAACACCCGCGGGTGATGGTGAATGAAGAAACAGTGGACTGGGATCACCTACGCGAACGGCTGCGAGACATTTTCGCCGTTCGCGTGGAGCGGATCGCCTACCTCGAAGCCGATGACGATATCGATTTCCAGGACGTGGCGGACGTGATTGCAATCGCTCGGATCGCCGGCGTCGACCGCGTTGGGCTGCTCACCGAGGACGGGAAGCATGTTCCGATGACGGGATAGGGTATCGCATAAGTCGCGGCACCGTTATTATCGTGAGCGTGAATACCGCAAGGAGTGATGAACGGTTCGGCCCCCCTTCCCTCATACTCCCCGGCATATACGTTGGTACCATTCTTCTAACAACTGTCATTTCAATTGGAATGCCAGGTGGGGCCTATTACCGGATCTTTGGGACCTGCCCTTTAGTTGCGAGCCTGGGGATGGTGTATGACAATGCGGCCATAATAGTTGGGGCCTTCCTGGTAGTGGGAACGCCGTGGTGGTACTTGGTTGGACGGATCGGGTGGAGCGCTCGTAAGCGGATGAGCGGCCTATTGAGCCCCGCCGTGGGCGCACTCATTGCCCTCTTTACCTGCTTTGTCGCAAGTTCAATGACCCTAGGAGTATTCAAGCAGGACATACGCGACGGTGGAGTTAGGGGTATGGCGATTGTTCAATACTTACTAGTCGCATTGTTATGCTTCGGGGCGCTTGCCAGCGGTGTGTTTACCCTGGTAAGTGCGGTCAGCCCGGTCAGAGAATCCTGATTGTTGCAACATCGAGATTACGCGACCAATCGTTGCACAGCGCGTTCACCGAGATCACGGTTCTAGTCCCGTGCCCGATTCTTAATCCAAATAGGCGACCCAACAAACCCAAACGCCGCGCGAATCTGGTTCTCCAGAAACCGCTGATAAGAAAAGTGCAGCTTCACCGCGCGATCGGTGAAGAGCACGAACATAGGCGGCGCAACTCCCGCCTGCGTCATGTAGAGGATTTTCACGCGTTTGCTTACGGGAACGGAGGCGCGTTCAAAATCAACCGTCCTCAGGAAACGATTCATCTCGCCGGTCGTAATCCGCTTGCGCCGCTCGGCAGCCACCTTCTCGATCAGCGGAAGAATTTTCTCCGTTCCCTTGCCAGTGTGCGCCGATAGAAAGACCACCGGAGCGTAAGCCAGAAACTTGAGCCCATAGCGCAGGCGTTCTTCATAGAGAGCACGGTCCTGCGGCCGCTTGGCATCTTGTATGCGAGCGGTTCGAGACTGGCTGATGGCACGCTTCTCGCCGCTAGCCACCAGATCCCATTTGTTGACCAGGATAATCACCGAGCGTCCGCTCTCGTGGGCATAGCCTGCAATGTTAGCGTCGAGCCCGCTGGCGCCTTCGGTGGCATCGACCATGAAGAGAACGATGTCGGCGTCCTCGATATTTTTGCGCGCCATGACCACCGAAAGCTTCTCCGCCATCAGCCGCGTCTTGCCCTTGCGGCGGATGCCCGCCGTATCAATGAAGCGAATCTTGCGTCCTTTGTACTGGATGACTTCGTCGATAGAATCCCGCGTCGTCCCCGCGATCGGCGAGACAATGGCGCGCGACATTCCCGTGAGTTGATTCAGCAGTGTGGACTTGCCCACGTTCGGATGCCCAATGATAGCCACCTTGATTTCATGCGGCTTCTCAGCAGTTGGTGCGGTTTCCCCTGTGCCTTCCCCCGTGACCCCTGTGTCCTCTGTGGTTGCCTTTGCGCGAGCAGGCAGCACCTTAAGGATAGCGTCCAGCAGATCGTCGACGCCGCGCCCATGCTCCGCCGAAATCGGAAACATATTCCGCATCCCCAGCACATGAAACTCGTCGAGCAATCCATCCTGCTTGTCCGAGTCCATTTTGTTGACCGCAAGAAAGAGCGGCTTGCCAGTGCGCGCCAGCAGCCGAGCCAATTCGCGATCGGGTCCAGCAATCTCAGTGCGGGCATCGACGACCATGACAATAGCCGCCGCTTCTTCGAACGCGACCCTGGCCTGGCGAAAAATCTCCGACGGTATGAAATCTTTGTCGTTGGGAACGATGCCGCCCGTATCCACCACGCGAAACTCGTGCCCCAGCCATTCGACCTCGCCATAGAGGCGGTCGCGCGTGATGCCCGGCTCATCGCCGACGATGGCGCGCCGCGATCCCGTCAGATGATTGAAGAGCGTCGATTTGCCGACGTTCGGGCGCCCGACGATGGCGACGAGAGGGGATGGCTTTTTCTTGCTCAAAGATTTCTCTTAATCAAAAGTTTTTTCTTTCTTAAAGGCGGGGATGAGTTACGATGCCCATCCCGCTATTATAGAGACTCCAGTGCCTCCCTCATCCCATCCCGTGTCTCATGCCGTGACTGGTGCTGCGGGATTCTCGCTCTACCAGTTCTTTGCGCCAGGAGGCGTGCTCTCCAAAACGCATCCAGCATATGAATTCCGCCGCGGGCAATTGCAGATGGCGCAGGCCGTGGAAGAAGCCCTCGAAGAAAAGCGCCACTTGATCGTCGAAGCCGGCACTGGCACCGGCAAAACGCTGGCTTATCTGCTACCGGTGATCCGCTCCGGCAAACGAGTCATCATCTCAACCGGCACGAAGAACCTGCAGGAGCAGCTCTACTTTAAAGATGTCCCTGCTCTGGAGCGGGCGCTGTTTCCTGAAGGAGATCGCAAGCTAAGCGTCTGCTATATGAAGGGGCGCAACAACTATCTCTGCCGCAAAAAACTCTTCGATCTCACCGACCAGCCGGTGCTCAGCGGACTGGAAGAGATCGAGCAATACCGCGCCATCGCCGCATGGGAGAAAACCACGCAGTCCGGCGACCGCGCGGAACTCGCAGAACTGCCCGAGGCGAGCGCTCTCTGGCACAAACTCGACGCCCGCGCCGATACCTGTCTCGGGCAGAAATGCAAAGAATGGGAGCATTGCTTCATCACCGAGATGCGGCGGCGCGCGGCTGAGAGCGACATCATCATTGTCAACCACCACCTCTTCTTCGCTGACCTCTCCATCAAACTCGAAGCCGAGGGCGCGCCCGATGCTGGGATCCTTCCCGAGTGCGCGGCGGTTATCTTCGACGAAGCGCACGAACTGGAAGAAGTCGCCGGCAACTACTTTGGCATTTCGGTCAGCAACCTGCGGATGGACGAGCTGACGCGCGACGTCGAGCGCCTGCTGCAGCGCGAAAAACTCTACACGCCGCAAATGTCAGGAGCGATTCAGTCGGTGCGGGAGCGGTCGCAACTGTTCTTTTCGCTGTTGCCCGCGAGTGAAGGCCGGTTTGCCTTCGATTCTCGTCGCGAGTTCCTGGAAGAAAACGGCGAAGAATTTCTCGCCCTCAATCAATCGCTGTACCGCTTGGGCGCGGAACTGGAGCAACTTCCACAGAAGCCGGAAGAAGTCTTCACCCTCACGCGTAGAGCGCAACAACTACAGGTGCAGCTTCGCTTCGTGATGGAAAACGAAGATCCGAACACAGTCTTCTGGATCGAGCGCCGAGGCTTTCGTGGAGCGCTTGGCGCCCCCGCCCGGCGGAGATCAGCCGACGAAAAAACCGCGGGCGGAAGAACGAATGTTTTTCTGCAGGCCACTCCGATTGAAGTCGGCCAGATTCTGCGCGAGTGCCTGTGGTCGAAGCTGGAAGCGTCGGTGCTCACCTCGGCAACCCTGGCCGTCGGCGGCGCTTTCGACTACATACGCGAGCGGCTCGGGCTTGATCACGCGCGCGATGTGATCGTCCCGTCGCACTTCGATTACGAAAGCCAGGCGATCCTTTACGTCCCGCCCGATCTGCCCGATCCGCGCACCCCGCAATTCGCCAGCGAGGCAACCGTCGTGATCCGGCGGTTGCTCGAGATTACCCGCGGACGCGCCTTCGTGCTCTTCACCAGCTACGCGCAGATGAACGAAATCTACGAGCGGCTCCTTGGCCAGCTGGAATTTCCCATGCTCAAACAGGGCGACGCTCCGAAATCGGTGCTGCTAGAGGAGTTTCGGCTCACGCCCCACGCCGTGCTATTTGGGACGTCTTCGTTCTGGCAGGGCGTGGACGTGCAAGGCGAACAGTTGAGCTGCGTGATTATCGATCGCTTGCCGTTTGCCGTCCCGAGCGACCCAGTGGTGGCGGCTCGGGTGAAGGCCATCGACGCCGGCGGCGGCAACGCCTTCTTCGAATACCAGGTGCCAAGCGCGGTCATCACGCTGAAGCAGGGGTTTGGAAGACTGATTCGGTCGTTGCACGATCGCGGTTTGCTGGCTCTGCTAGACAACCGGATTTTGAAGAAGCAGTACGGGCGCGTGTTTGTGGAGAGTCTGCCGCGCTACAGCAGAACAACAGATCTAAGAAAAGTAGAGGAGTTCTTCGGACGGACGCGGGATGATGTTTGATGGAGCGTCGGCCACCCCCGCCCGGCTGGACGGGCGAGTCGCCCGTCCCCACACGAGCACAGCGAACTAACAACTACTCTGCCGCCGATTCCTTATCGACAACGACTTTTAGATGCGTGGTCACATCCTTGTGCAGCTTGACCGCGATGATGAACTCGCCGACAGTCTTCAGCGATTCGTGCAGCTGGATCTTCCGCCGATCGATGTGGAAGCTCTTCTTCTCGAGCGCGTCGGCAATGTCGCCAGCCGTGACCGATCCGAACAAGTGATCGCCTTCGCCTGACTTGCGCAGGAACTTCACTTCGAGTCCGTCAAACTGCTTGGCCAGCGCTTCGGCTTCCGTCTTTTCCTTGGCGGAGCGGCGCACCGAAGCCGCCTTCATCTGCTCGATGACCGTCTTGTTGGCAGAGGTGGCCTCAATCGCCAGTTTTTTGGGCAGCAGAAAATTGCGCCCGTATCCCTCGGCGACTTTTACCACCTCACCGCGGTTGCCGAGCTTGGGCACGTCTTCTTTCAGGATGACTTCCATGAATGACTCCGTTCTCCGTTGGGTTTCCCCTGTGCCCCTCTGTGTCCTCTGTGGTGGAGATTTTTCTCAACCACAGAGGACACAGGGCTCCACAGGGGAAACCTTGAATCTATGTCTACCAAGAGTTACTGCGCGCGTCCAGCGAACGGCAGCAGGGCGATATTCCGCGCCTGCTTGATCGCCCTCGACAGACGGCGCTGGTGCGGCATGCACACGCCGGTCAGGCGTCGCGGAGTGATCTTGCCGCTTTCAGCCACGAACTGCGCCAGCAGACGCACATCTTTGTAATTGACCGCCTCGATCTTCTCGACGCAGAACTTGCAAACCTTTTTGCGCCGGAAGTACTTACGGCCGCCTTCGCGGGGACCGCCTGGGCCTCCGGCGGGACGCGGACCGCGTGGCCCGCTGCGATCCGAGCGATCGCCGCCACTACGCTCCGGACGACTTTCGCCGCCGCTTGATCCCGCATGCGCGGTCGGTGCTTTTGTTTCTTCTGCCATAGTGCTCCTGCTTTCTAAGAATTGTTAATGGACGAGCCTGACGTCCAGCCCTCAGGGGCGAAAGCGCTGCCCTTACAAAACCTAAGCTCTAATTAAACCGGCGCCGAGGCCGGTGTTTCCGTTCCCGCTTCCGGCGTTCCTGTTACCGAAGCGGCGGTTGCGGCCGGTGCTGCGCTGGCTTTCTTCTTTGAGTCGCGGATCTTCTTGATCTTGTCGAGCCGCTTCAGTTCTTCGTCGGTGCGCACGGTGAGGAACTTGATCACCGGCTCGGTCACACGCAGGCGGCGTTCGAGTTCGTGCACGACGGCGCCTTTGCCGTCAATCATCATCAGCACAAAGATGCCGTCGTTGAACCTGCCTACCCTGTAGGCGAGTCGGCGCTTGCCCCAGACCTCGGTCTTGGTCGTTCCGCCCGCCGAGGTTACCGAAGACTCGAGCGTTGAAATCAGTTTGTTCAGATCCTCGTCCACCATGTCGGGCCGGACGATGAACATCAATTCATAGTTACGATTCATGCGTTATCTCCAAATCTTACTTACAGTCGTTGGTCGCTAGTCGCTCGTCGTTCGGGATCATCGTAAGCAGTGAGAGTTTGCTAACGACCAACGACCATCGACTAACACTCACTCTTCGGCTTCGTTCTTGCGATTGAACCGGTTCATCGCCGCCGCCGGTCCTTCTTTCAAAATCACCTCAACCGCCTGCACTGCCGCATCGAGGACTTCGTCCACAACTTTTTCCTGCGCCTTGCGGAACGGCGTCAGCACATATTTCACGCTGTCCGTGACTCTACGATCCGGAGCAATTCCCAGCCGAATGCGCAAAAACTCGTCGGTGCCCAGGGCGCCGAGAATGGATTCCACCCCGTTATGCCCCGCCGAACTCCCTCGCTGCCGGATGCGAATCGCGCCCAGCGGCAAATCGAGCTCGTCGTAAATCACAATCAGGTCCCGCTGCACGTCGACCTGATGTTCCTCCACCAATTCCCGCACTGAAAGCCCACTCAGGTTCATGTAGGTTTCCGGTTTGGCCAGGACCGCCGGCTCACCGGCGATCATCGCCCGCGCAGTCAGCGCGCGGCATTGGCGATTCCTGACTTCGATCCCGAGGCCGTTGGCGATCCGATCAATCGTCAAGAACCCGAGATTATGCGGCGTGAACTGGTACTCGATTCCGGGGTTGCCCAAACCGACGATCAGTTTCACGCAAATTAGCTCTTGGCTCTTAGCTGTTGGCCTTTAGCTCGTAGCCCGAGGCTCGCAGCTCGTAGCTATTTTTTCTCTTTCTTCTCGCTCTTCTCAGCCTTCTCAGCCTTCTCGGGTTTGGCCTTTCCCTTGGCATCGCCCTCGGCCTCGCCTTCACCCTCGGTCTCCTGCTTACCCTTCTTAATGACTTCAGGTTCAGCCGGAGTTGCCGCCGCGTCCGCCACCACCTCCGGAGCCGCAACCACTTCTTCCTTCACCGTCGTGATGTGCGCGATCATTTGGTTCTCGTCGGTTAGGAACTTCAGTTTTTCGCTGTGTGGCAGGTCTTTCACACGCACTTCAACGCCAAACACGAGGTGGCTGATGTCGACTTCGAGGCTCTTTGGAATGTCGGATGGAAGGCACTCAATCTCGATCTCACGCAGCAACTGCTCGAGGATGCCGCCCTCCGTCTTCACGCCCGCTGCCTCGCCTTTGAGCACGACCGGAACGGTGACGGTCAGTCTCTTGTCCATCGCGATGCGCTGCAGGTCCACGTGGAGCAGGGTTCCCTTGATGGGTTCGAACTGCCAGTCCACGATCATGGCCTTCACGCGATCGCTGTCGAGCGCCAGGTCAAAAATCGTATTGTGCCCGCTCTCCGACCGCAGGATGCGCAGGACTTGCCGCGGATCGACCGCGATCGAAGCCGCGCTATTGCCCGCGCCATATACCACAGCTGGAATTTTTCCGCCGACGCGCACGCGCCGGGCGGCGTTCTTGGTGCCTGGTTCGCGCTTCTGCGCTTCCAGAATGCTGATGTCCGTTGCAGTCGCCATAATTCCGTTCCGTCCTTCGTTTGGTGGTCGCTAGTCTTTAGTCATTGGTCGTTAGTCGTTCGCGATTCGCCCCGCACTGAAAAGGGTTTGCGAACGACCATCGATCAACGACCAACGACCTTTCTAGCTAAAAAGTCTGCTGACCGATGTTTCTTCGTGAATGGACTGAATTGCCCGCCCAATCAGCCCCGCGATCGAACGTACCTTGATCTTGGAAGCTTGTTTTGCTGCCTCGCTCAGCGGGATCGTGTCAGTCACGACCACCTCAGTGATCGGAGAGTCCACCAGATTTTCTACCGCCGCGCCTGAAAGTACTGGGTGTGTGCAGCATGCATACACACTGCTTGCGCCGTTCTGAACCAGCGCCTGCGCCACTTTTACCAGAGTCCCCGCCGTATCGATGAGATCGTCGATAATGAGACAAGTACGGCCATCGACCTCGCCGATCACGTTCATCACTTCCGCCACGTTCATTTCGACGCGGCGTTTATCCACGATCGCCAGCGCCGCATCCATTTTCTTCGCGAAGAAGCGCGCGCGTTCCACTCCACCCGCGTCTGGAGAAACCACGGTCAGGTTCGGCAACTCCAGCTTCTTGAAGTAGTCGACCAGCACCGGCGAAGCGAACAGGTGATCCACCGGAATATTAAAAAATCCTTGTAGCTGCGGAGCATGCAAGTCCACAACCAGCGCGCGATCGGCGCCAGCGGTAGTCAGCAAGTCAGCCACCAGCTTCGACGAAATCGGAACGCGTGGCTTGTCTTTACGATCCTGCCGCGCATATCCATAGTAGGGAATCACCGCCGTGATGCGGCGCGCCGAAGCTCGCTTGAGCGCATCCATCATCAACAACAATTCCATCAGATGCATGTCCACCGGCTGGCAGGTGGGCTGCATCACGAACACATCTGCTCCGCGAACATTTTCCTGGATCTGCACATACGCTTCGCCGTCCTTGAAGCGCGTGACCAGAGCCTGCCCGCGCGTCAGGCCAAGAAAGTTGCAGACCTCATCGCAGAGCGCCTCATTGGCGGTTCCGCAAAAAACTTTGAACCTGTCATCGACCCGGGCGCGTTGCGGCTTGCGTTCCGTTTTCTCGTCCGTGATCGGCTTTTTTTCCGCGGTCGTTTTTTCGGCAGTCGTCGTCGCAACTGTGGCCATAGGTTAGTTCCCAGTTCCCGGTTTTCAGTTCTCAGTTTTGGGGCTCCAGTGTCTCTACTGAGAACCGAGAACTGGTAACTGAGAACTGGTTTATCTGGCTGGGCCGCTAGGATTCGAACCTAGACAAAGTGCTCCAAAGGCACTTGACCTACCATTAGTCGACGGCCCAGTGAAACGATCTGACTGGCTGACGATTTCTGACTTTGTTGATTGCACCCTGATCGGCACCACTCAATTGTCAATCAACAATCGAAAATCAGCAATCAAGAATTCTTCTCCCAATACTTCTGGCGCGTCAACGTACTAGTCGCCTCCGCCTTCAACCCCTGCTTTCGCAGACGGCTAGCCGCCTTCGCGGCGTCGGCTCGCGACTGGAACAGCCCATACAGGGTTGACCCCGAACCGGAGAGCGAAGCGTATCTCGACCCCGCGCGCTCCAGCGCACCCTTTATGTCTCGCAATTCGGGATATAGAGGAAAGACGACTCTCTCGAAGTCGTTTTCAATCCCGGTACGGACAAGGTCGAGAAGCAAGTTCCCGGCCCGACTCCCCTTTTTTGCAGGAGCACCGGTGTTAGGTAAACCACTAAGCCAAGCCGACAGCAAGCGGCTGACCTCAACCAGTCTATCGGACGCCCCCAGCCGAGTCAATTCGTCATTCCCAATGGAGCGACGGGCGTCCCCGCCCGTCCAGATTCGCGTAGGGACAGCCGCCTTCGGCTGTCCAGCTGAGCGAAGCTCAGCGCCTATTTCCCGCTTCAAGAGCGCATCCCAATCGGCGAACGCCTGAGCCGTCGACACTCCAACCTCCGGCATCACCACGACCATCGCCGCCGAAGGTAAATCAGTCAGAGGATAAACCTCCTCCCCGCGCCCGACTCCCAACGCTGTTCCGCCAACCAGAAACAGCGGCAAGTCCGAGCCAACCTCAGCGGCGATCCGCAGCCGCGCTGTCCCGGACAATTTCTTTCTGAGCGCCCGTTCCAGCGCGACCATAGTTGCCACGGCATTCGAAGACGCCGCGCCCAACCCTCCCTGCACCGGCAGGCGCTTCTCAATTTCAATACTGACTCTGCCCTTCGCGCCGAGTTCCTCCAGAACTAGCTCGGCCATGCGATAGCAGGTATTCGACGAATCCAGCGGAACTCGCGGGTCTTTATTCCTGCAGAGAATCTCAATCCCGCTGCCACGCCCGACGCTAACCCGGATCACGTCATACAGAGCGATCGTCTGGTAGACGGTGCGCAGGTCGTGAAATCCGTCCGCGCGCGCAGCACCGATGTAAAGCCCGAGATTAATCTTCGCAAAAGAACGAACCGCAACTGTCATGGAAGGGGAATTGTAAGCGATTTAGGTTGTGAGTCGGATGACTTTCCCCGGTGCGACCCTGTGTCCCCTGTGGTTGATTCTCTTGTGTGGTGACGGGGCTCTGCCCCGTACCCGCCGAGCGCAGGTGATCTCGTCTCGGCGAGGCTATTGCTTTCCCAGAGTCGCATCCAGCGTCAGCTCGGATCCCACCGTAATCGTCATCTCCTTCGTCCAGGCCTTGTACCCCGGCTTCTCGACGCGGAAGCTGTGTTTCCCCGGACCAAGCGCGATCTTCGCCGGAGTGTATCCCATGGAGTCGCCGTCCACAAACACTTCCGAAAGATACGGAGTAGAGCGCACAGTCACCGTACCTGTCGAAGGCGCGGGAGGCGGTGGCAGCGGCTGCGGAGCTGGTTCTGGCGCGTCTGCCTTGTCTTCTCCGGCCTTAGAAAAACCGATCATTGACTGCGATGATGACTGAGGCGACTGCGATGCCTGTGGCGGGGCACCCAGTTCTGACAGCTGCTTTTTCTCTTCCGACGTGAGCTGCTGCATCGGGCCCGCAGTCTTCCGTTGCGTGATATGTAACCGCAAGCTGCCGGTCGCCGACCGCAAATACATAGAATCGCCGCTGACCTCAAGCCTCACTGCGGAGCCGGGGGTCCATTCTGGCGGCGGTTCCGATTGCGTAGCGGAAATTTCGTAGTTGCCAACAATAATTCGATCCTGCACATGAACCGATATCGTGTACTGCGTCCGTTCTTCATCCAGCGGAGTGTTGACAACCCAGGCCTTTGTGGAGTTCGTGACAGATTTCTTGACAGCCACGATCCGCCCATACTGCCAGAGAGTCTCGGCACCAGCGAACCCGCTGCCAGCCCAAATGCCGATCAGCACGAAGACGAAAACGATGAGCAGAAAGCGCTTCATTCTCTCTTCCAGTTTACAGGGTTACATCAAATCCCGTGTGGTGACGGGGCTCTGCCCCGTGTTCAGGCACGCCTCCGCACAGCTGGCTAGGGGCCTGGGCTTTTGATCTCACTGGCACAAATAACACAGGGGGTCCCACTTGGGGAGACTTTGCACCGTTTTGTCATGCAGCGGGGCACGCTATACGCCTGCTGTGATGTGTTCGAGGGCGTACACCAAGTCTCGTCTTAACGCGCCCTCATCGCAAAGCGCGAACAAGAACCCCGATTTTGATTACGCCCAATTGACCGACGAGGAAATTGTTGAGTTGATTGAAAGGGGCAACTTAAGGTGGTGGCGGACTGAATCCGGCGGACCTAGCTTGCACCTTTAAGGTTTCAATTGGGGTTGTGGCTCCCGATTCTAGTCCCTATGACCTCACCCGAGACCACCAATTCCACTCTACGATTCTGTTGTCGCCCCGCCGCGGTCGCATTCGAGGCTACTGGTTGCGTCTTTCCGAATCCCAGCACGGTGACTGAAGAAATTGGGATGCTTTGTTGTGCAAGGTAATCTCGAACTGACGCCGCGCGGTTTTCGGACAGTTGCTGGTTGTAGGTATCACTGCCCACACTATCGGTATGTCCGTCGACTTCTAATCGCAGGTCGGGGTAGGCCAGCAAAATACCCGCAACCTTGGCTAGGCTCTCACGAGCCGCGGGTTTCAGCGAGAACTTGTTCGTCTCGAAGAGCACGTCCGGCATCGTAGCGATTAAACCTCGGGCTGTATCGCGTGTGACCAGGATCGCGTTGAGCTGTTGCAGCAAGCGACCACGCATTTCAACTTTTTCTTGTTCCGCTTTTTGACGCCCCCGCTCAGACTCCTCAGCCTGCGAGCGGGCTCGTTCGTTCTCGGCCTGGAGCGCTTGTTGCTGCTCCAGCGCAGCTGCTTTGGCTCTTTCGGCCTCTGCCTTCTCCTGCTCAGCTTTTCGCGCCGCGAGATCCGCTTCAGCTTTTGCTTGTTCTGCGGTTGCACGTTCGGTTTCGGCCTGCTGTCTCCGCTGTGTTTCCGCCTCGGTTTCAGCTCTCGCTTGTGCCTCGCGGGCAGCGGCAGCTTCCTTATCCTTCTCGACTCGCTCTTCTTCCTGATGCTTCAATGACATGACTCGGGCTTCTTCCGCAGTCTGAGCTGCTTCCCGGGCTACGGTGCCGATCGGTGTTCTGCCCTGCTTCCGCCTGTAATAGTCTTCTGCCTGTTTCAGGTCCTGTTCCGCCTTGGCAAAAGAACTGGAAGCGTATTGCTCCGCTTTGGCGGCTCGCGCGATCCGAACGGCATTGCGAGCCTCGAAGAGATCTAGAGGAGCCTTGCTATCGATCCCGTAGACCACGTCGCGGAGCGGTTCAACCTGGGAAGCATACAAACCCCTAGGCAGTAGCTCATACTTGACGTTAATTGCTTCTTCTCTTCCCTTGGTATCGACCCGAATCACATTCTCAACAACCACAAGATCACTCGGTTGTGTGACCGCAAAGTAGGGTTCAGCAGTGACAATCAGCCCGAAAGCCTGTAGATCCGTGGTCACGCGTATTTCGCTCTTGCCGTCGCTTAGGAGAATTTCGCCCAGGTTGTTTGCACGTCCTTCCGGAGTAACGGCCCACAATACGTATGTCAGGTACTCCAATCCAAACTTGTTGGCGGGCTGCAGGCCGTTCAATTTTGCATTGATCTCCAAGCGCCCGGTTTTACTCTCGACTCTCGCCTCACCGCTTGCGTTGGGCATAAGGTCCGTGCCCCGCAAGTCGACCTTGGTGGAACCACCACGATGTCTGTAATCGACCGCCTTGGTCGAGCGAGAAACTACATTGACTCGAAACACAGGCGTCGTTTCCATAGGCTGAACGGTCGGCGGCCCTTGATTCTGGTCTTGACTTGGGAGCGTTCTGGCAAGGCTGCTGGCGGAACCACCTGCGAGACCGCAGGTGGCAATAAGAAGTGCTAGCATTCTGAAGTGCATGGCGGCTCCTTGATCGATCTCTTCCTCCCCTCGCAATATCAGCAAGCACTAGACCCGGGATATAGAAACGCAACGCCCCAGACCGCGTCTACAAAAACGGCAGCGGGCGCTCAACGTACATGGGACCGGCCTAAACGAAGAACCGAGAAGTTGCGCACCTAGCGTTATACTTCTACGTCGATGTGGCCCATCCGCCACGTGCATTTCTGACGAATAAAGATGGACACCAGAGGCAATTGTGCTGCTTCAGCAAAGCATTGGCAAGGTTGTCCGACTGAAATGCACCGACGGGGAAATCATAGTCGCAAAGATCACTTTAGTCGATCCCATATACTCGTCCAGTAGATGAGTGACAGTTCATTCCTCATCAAGAGTCGCCGAACTTCCCATTTTGGTAGAGTTGGTCGAAGAATCGAGCTAACTTCTTATTCCGGAATACTTTGGCTTAAGTCCTTATTTTTCAAAGACCAAGTCCGAAAATTGCTCCTAACATCATGATTCCTATAGACAAGGGGGAGGGGGTACCGGTACTAACCAGAAAACACATCAAAAGCGCCAAATCCATTTACTGAGAACCGAGAACTGCAGAAACTGACAACAGGCAGCTGATTTACCGCGCCAGCTCCTGCCCCAGCACCGTCGCATTGCTGGCGAAGCCAAGACCGGTTTCGAGATCCACCAGGCCCGAGCGGACCAGTTTCGCGATCTCGCCATCGAAGTGCTGCATGCCTTCGTTTTCGCTGGCCTTGATGGCATCCAGCAGCGTGCGGCCCGCGCGCTCGCCTTGTTCGACGCAATCGCGAGTGCGCGAATTGGATTTCAGAATTTCGACTACGGCGACGCGGTCGCCGCCATCGTTACGCGGTATCAGCCTCTGCGCAATGATGTAGCGGAAAGTCTTCGCGAGACGTTCTCGCACCGATTGCTGTTCGGTTGAAGGGAACGTGGAGATGATGCGCTCCACCGTCTTCGAGGTGTCGACGGTGTGCATGCTGGAAAGAACGAGGTGGCCGTTTTCGGCGGCGTCGAGAAGAATCTCGAGCGTTTCCCGGTCGCGGATTTCGCCGACCATAATCACCCGCGGCGCCTGGCGCAGCGCCGCCCGCAGCGCCAGCGTGAAATTTGGCGCATCGCTGTGCAACTCGCGCTGGTGCACCGTCGATTTCTTGTGCTTATGCAGAAACTCAATCGGATCTTCCACCGTAAGAACGTGATAGCAATGTTCGCTGTTGATGCGGTCAATCAAAGCGGCAAGCGTCGAGGACTTGCCCGATCCGGTTCCGCCCGTCACCAGGATGATCCCGTTCCGGACGTTCGCAGCCTCTTCCAATTGCGCCGGCAGACGCAGCGAACTGAAAGTCGGAATGACGGTCGGGATTACGCGCATCACAATCGCGCAACTTCCGCGCTGGATAAAAACATTGACGCGGAATCGCGCCATTCCCGCCAATCCATAAGAAACGTCGCAGGAACCCTGCTCGCGGAGCGTATTGATGGCCTGCTTATTGGCGCCGATCAGATCGGCCGCAATGCGGCGCGTGTCATCCGCCGAAAGTATGCTGCTCCCGGCGTTTTCGACCGCCATGAGTTGTCCGTGAACCTCGACTTGCGGCGGACGCCCCGGCGAAAAAATCAGATCGCTGATCTTCTCCGAGGCGCGCAACATTCCGGCGAGCAGAACCGATGTCGGAACCGAGCCCGTTCCACCGATGCCCTCAAAGGCAATCGCAATCGGGGAATTCCCCGGAGCAGCCATTCCATACACTCCCAGTTTTCAACATTGACGCCACAGGGGAGAAACGTCGAGGAACCTGTGTAATGAATGTAGCGCGGATGCGCGGAAGAGCGAAGGACAAGTAGGTCATAGACCTCGGTAACTGAAGTCAAAATGAAGACAGTACCCAGTATCCAGTGCCCGGTGCCGAGACGGTACTTGTCCAGCATCGCCGACAGCGGAGACTGGATACTGAGTGTTGAATTGCCGTTACTTCTTCACCGGTTTTTTCTTTCCGAAGCCAGTTTCAACCGTCGCGCCGATGCTCGCCAACATGTCTTTCGCTGGCTGTGCGAGTTTACCGTCAGGTTGGAGCTCCAGATATTTCTGGAAGGCTTCGGCTGTCCCTGCGGGCGCGACCATCTTATCGCCCTTGAGCGTAGCTTTGCCGATCAAGTTCACTCCCTTCCAGTAGTAAGCGTCGGCTCTGGTCGGATCGGCGGCAATCACTTTGTCGAAGGCCGCAATTGCGGCGTCCACCTTGCCCGCATTGGTGAGAACCGCGCCCTCGTTGAAAAAGTACGTCGCGGCGTGCGCCGGATCCAGTTGAGCCGACTTGTCATAGTTGGCGACGGAATCATCGATCTTGTTGGACTTCGCGTAAGCTTCGGCAAGGTTGTTATAGTACGCGGCCAATTTCAGATTATTGTCCGGATCTTTCTGTGCCGCCTCGGAAGCGCTGCGCAGCTCAATTGCCTTCTGGTAATTGGTTGTGGCCATCTCGTAGCGCTTCTTTTTCTCTTCGGGATCGGTTTGTTTGGGCGCCGAATTGCGGTAGGCGTCGCCCAGTTTGAACCAGATCAGATCTCGTGTACTGTCGATCTGATTGGCTTCATTCAAGCTGGCGATGGCGGTCTCGTAGTCGCCGGCATCGGAAGCTGCTTTGGCGGCATTGAGTTTGTCGTTGAGCGTGCCAACTGTTTTCGTTTCGCTCGCGGCTTTGGCGGCAGCCTCCGCCCTCGCCTTGGCTTGTTCAGGAGTCAGTCCCTGACCCACGGCTGCATTCACCTGCTCTTTCTTCAGGTCGAAGTCCAGCACCACTTCGTCCAGGCCCACTGGGACGTTAGTGAAGTGAAATAGTTCCTTGCCGTCCTTGCTGAGCTTGATGTTGTACTTGCCTGGGACGATGCCGAGCGAGAAGTACTCACCCTTGTTATTGGTTTTGAGTTTATAGACGTGGCCGGATTCGACCCCAGTCCACTCCACGTCGGCCTGTGCGATCGGTTTCCCCTCGGAGTCTTTGCAAGTTCCCTTCACGGTGCCTGTGGTTTGCGCCAGCGCGAGTGGAGCGGACAGCAGCACCACGACGACGAGCAGCAGGGGAAGGATTAAATATTTCCTCATGATTTGGCCTCCCGGCATTGCATCTGAATTTACTGAACTCGATTTACCGCATCTGATTGTCGCTCTTCGACCCTCACGAACGCGCGCATCACGTCCTAGCTCAATCGCGCGGCCCCTTCCGCGTACAGAACGGGATCTTCCGCGCCCGCTTCGCGAAACGCCCGCAGGCGGAGCACACAGCTGTCGCAGACACCGCAGGCGCGATCTTCGCGTTGATAGCATGACCACGTTAAATCGAATGGGGCATTCAGTTCAAGGCCAAGCCTCACAATCTCAGCCTTATGCATCGCAATCAGCGGTGTCACCACCCGGATTGTTCCTTCTTTGGTGCCCGCCTTCACGACTTCATTGAACGCCCGATAATACTCCGGCCGGCAATCGGGGTAGCCGGAACTGTCCGGCTCAACCGCTCCGATGTAAATTTTCTCGGCTCCCAGCACTTCGGCCCAACTGACCGCAACGGCGAGAAAATGCGCGTTGCGGAAAGGGACATATGTGACGGGCACACTGGTGCCAATGGCATGCGCTTCGGGAACCGCAATGCTCGAATCGGTGAGAGCCGATCCGCCGATGGCGCGCAGAGCTTCATTGCGCACCAGCAGCCGGTCGCGAATTTCGAGCCGGTCGCAGATGCTTTCAAAGGAGCGCCGTTCGCGCTCCTCGGTGCGCTGCCCGTAGCTGACGTGGACGGCGGCGGCCCGGTGTTCGCGTGCCGCAAGCGCCGCGCACACGCAGGAATCCATGCCGCCGCTAAGCAGGACTACGGCACGGCTCCAGTCGCCGGTTGAGTTCGGTACCATGATCTGCTCGCGAAGCAATCGCTTCGTTCATTCTAATTTTATGACAATTAGCGACGTAGCACTGGCAGCACGCCATGCGGACCGATCATCAGGCGCAATTTTCGTGCTCAATCATGCCTTAAGACCGGCCATCCTTCCCACTTGTTACTAAATTGATTCTTAGCCGCATGGAGCAGACGGCCCTCCGCCGCATCTAAATGGTTACGGGTCGCCGACTCACAGCGCAGAGTTTCGACGGGATCGCCCGCTGGCAGCACGTTGACCCCGCCTTCTGACGGCAGGTATTCTTGAAACGACTCTCCTGACCTTGGCACCTCTGCGGAATCCACTGGAGAAAAATCAATTCTCAGTCACGTTGGAGAGACTCTTTCTGAAGATTAAAATTCCTATAGGCCTCCTGGCACTGACCGCCATAGCTCTTTTGATTCATGGCTATCATCCTTATGCGGAGGACTCGGAGATCTACCTTCCGGGGGTTCTGAAGATCCTGAACCCCAGCTTGTTTCCTGCGAATTCGGAGTTCTTTGGCGAGCATGCCGGGCACACGTTGTATCCCAATCTGATCGCCTCTTCGGTTCGGGCAACGCATCTGCCATTGCCATGGGCCGCTTTTCTGTGGCATCTGATTTCTATCTTCTTGTTGCTAGCGGCGAGCTGGCGGCTGGCGTCGGCCCTCTTCGAGGAGGAGAGCCCTGAGGAAAAGCGCGCGCGCTGGGCCGCGGTAGCGTTGATGACCGCTTTGCTGACCTTGCCCATTGCCGGGACGTTTCTTTACATCCTGGACCAGTTCTTAAATCCGCGGAACCTGGCGGCATTTGCGGTGCTGTTTGCAGTGGCGGAAGTGTTGTACCGAAAGTACGGGCGGGCGGCGCTGTGGCTGGTGTTTGCTGCCGTCACGCACCCGTTCATGGCGAGTTTTGGAATTCTGTTTTGCGTATGGCTTATCTTGCTTGATCGATTCCGTCCGCGGCTTTTGGGATTCGCGGCAGCCGCGCTTCCTTTTGGCATTACTCTCGAGCCTCCGCCAGCCGCTTATCACGAGGTTGCGCTGCGGCAGCGTTCGCACTTCGTTCTGCGCTGGGAGTGGTACGAATGGCTGGGCGTGATCGGGCCGGTGCTGCTGTTCTTGTGGTTCGGAAATTTTGCGCGCCGGCGGGACATGAAGAATCTCGAATTGGTATCGAGGGCAATGGTGCCGTTCGTGCTGGTGGCATCGGCAGCGGCCATTGGGCTAGGGAGTTCCGCTCGCTTCGAGGCTCTGACGCGGCTTCAGCCCTTGCGTTGCATGGCCTTGTGCTACACGGTGCTGGTGGTGGCGAGCGGCGGATTGTTGGGGCGCTACATACTACAACGTCAAGTATGGCGCTGGCTGGCGTTGTTCGTCCCGCTCAGTTTGGGAATGTATTTTGCGCAGCGGCAGGTGTTTCCTGCAAGCGCGCACATCGAATGGCCGTGGGCGAAGCCGCGCAACCAATGGGCGCAGGCATTTGAGTGGATTCGCGGGAACACGCCAGTGGACGCGCTGTTCGCGCTCAATCCCGGACACATGGGGCTTCCCGGCGAAGACGAAAATGGATTTCGCGCCCGCGCCGAACGCAGCATGCTGGCTGATCTGGTCAAAGACAAGGGAGCAGCTTCCATGTTTCCGCCGCTTTCGGTGCTGTGGGCGGAACAGATCGCCGATCAGAAGAATTGGAAGCAGTTCGGCAAAGAGGATTTCGAACGGCTGCGGCGGAAGTACGGAGTTAGCTGGGCGGTGGTGGAGCAGCCTAGCGCACCGTGGCTGGAATGCCCCTATGAGAATTCGGCGGTGCGAGTCTGCCGCTTGGACTGAAAGTCCAATATCAGTTGCCGGTTCTCAGTGCGAGCACGGTCCAACCGGGGTTTTACTGAGAACTGCACCACCTGTGTTAGCCTAAATATTCACACTTAAAGAACCAAACGCATGGCGGATCCGGCCCCCGCAACTCGGCTACTGTTTCCCTACGTGAAATGGTCCTCCCAACTGCCTACTCTCGCGCGGCAGTTCCGTGAGAACCAGCCCTATCCGCACGTTCACCTCAAGGACTTTCTGGACCCGGAAGTGGCCGCTGAAATGTCCAGCGAGTTTCCGGACATGGCGACCGACGCCTGGACTCGCTATAAACATCAGAACGAAAACAAGCTGGGGCTGGCAAAACGATCTCTTTTCCCAACGGTGCTTGGCGAGGTAGTGGACGAACTGAATTCGGAACCGTTCGTGCATTGGCTTTCGCAACTGACGGGGATTCCGGGACTGGTGTCGGACGACATGCTGGAAGGCGGCGGCCTGCACCAATCGGGCCCGGGCGGCTTTCTGAACGTGCACACCGACTTCAGCAATCATCACTACCACAAGCACTGGCGGCGGCAAGTAAACCTGATTCTGTATCTCAATCCCAACTGGGATCAGCAATGGGGCGGCGCGCTCGAACTGTGGGATCGGCAGATGCGCCGGTGCGTTGTGAAAGTACCGCCCCTGTTCAACGAAGCCCTGATCTTCCGCACTGATGAAATTTCCTACCATGGATTTCCCGACCCCTTGCGCTGTCCCGAGAGCGAATCTCGCAAGAGCCTTGCCTTGTATTACTACACTGTCGAGGCGGGTGCCGCGGTCAAAGCACATTCCACAAATTATCGTCCGCGTCCGGAAGATGGCCTGTTGAGGTCCAGTATGATCTGGTTGGATAAGCAGGCCGTGGATCTATATTCACGGGCCAAGGCCCGCTTCGGTTTCTCGGATGAGTTTGCCAGCAAGATTCTGGGCTTCCTGTCGCGGAAGCGCTGATCCAACTCGTCTTTCTCAACGCCGCTGGGACGCGGTCGGCAGCCCCCCCTCGTAGTAAGCCTCAGAGCCTGCCTCGAGAGTCCTTCCCTTTTCGCTGAAGATCGGGATATGGATGATGCCGGCGCGTTGTAGCGCGAACTGAAGAGTGGTTTGCAAAACCTCGAGGCCGTATCGAACACTGCGGCGGAAATTGATGGAAGATGCTTCGTCAAAATATTTCGTCGGACAGGAAACCTCGCCGATGCGAAACCCGAAGTAGACGCACTGCGCGAGCATCTGGTTGTCAAAAACGAAATCGTCGCTGTTTTCTCCGAGGGGCAGGCGGGTGAGCACCTCGCGGCTGAAGGCGCGGTAGCCGGTGTGATACTCAGAGAGCTTTACACGCAGGAACAGGTTCTCAAACGCGGTGAGCAGACGGTTAGCGATGTATTTGTAAAGCGGCATGCCTCCGCGCAACGCGGTGCCGCCGATGATGCGGGAACCAAGAACGACGTCATAAACGCCATAAGCAATCATGCTCGCCATGGCGGTTGCGAGCAGTGGCGTGTACTGATAGTCGGGATGGACCATGATGACGACGTCGGCGCCGGCGGCCAGAGCTTCGCGGTAGCAGGTCTGCTGGTTGCGGCCATAGCCGTAGTTGCGGTCGTGAACGAAGAACTGCAAACCGAGCTGGTGGGCGATTTCGACGGTGCGATCGGAACTGTGATCGTCGACGAGAATACGGATATCGACCAGGTCGGGCAATTCCCGTACCGTCGCCTCTAGTGTCCTCTCCGCGTTGTATGCGGGAAACACGACGGCAATGCGTTTGCCGTTGATCATGCAGTATCTTCCTCGATATTTCGTTGATGGACTGCCTGAATCATAAACGGAAACGGAGATTTTTGCTGCCGTGATCCGGAAGGTGCGAGCGGTACCTCCTGTAGAGACGCGGCTTGCCGCGTCTCGGGAGCGGCAAGCGGAGACGCGGCAAGCCCCCGTTTCTACCCGAGGAAAAAACCGGCGGCGTTGGTAGACTATTAAACAGAGCCTGCTACCGGCCCGGAGAGTTCTCGGCCTTGAACTCTCGGCGAAATGTAGGCGAAACTGGAAATATGCCTCCTCGTACTCTATTTGAGAAAGTTTGGGATTCGCACGTGGTCGCTGCTCCAGAAGGGCAGTCGGCATTGCTTTATATCGACCTGCACCTTGTGCACGAAGTGACTTCGCCGCAGGCCTTCGACGGGCTGCGCGTTTCGGGAAGAACGGTACGACAAGCTCTGCGCACGGTAGCAACCGTCGATCACAACATCCCAACCACTCCGCGGGGCTCGCCGATTACCGACCCGATTGCGGCCAAGCAAATCGAAGCGCTGCAGAAGAATTGCCGCGAGTTCGGAGTTCCACTGTTTGATATGGACTCGGCGGACCAGGGCATCGTGCACGTCATCGGCCCCGAACTAGGCATCACGCTGCCGGGGATGACGATTGTCTGCGGAGACAGCCATACCTCGACGCACGGCGCGTTCGGATCGCTCGCGTTCGGCATTGGAACGTCAGAAGTAGAACACGTGCTGGCCACGCAATGCCTGCCGCAGAAAAAACCGAAGACGATGCAGATCCATGTTAGCGGAAAGCTGGCGGAGGGCGTTACTGCCAAGGATCTGGCGCTCGGAATAATTGGCCGCATCGGCACCGATGGCGCCACCGGACATGTGATCGAGTACGCCGGGGATGCGGTGCGTGCATTGTCGATGGAAGGCCGCATGACGCTGTGCAATATGAGCATCGAGGCGGGAGCGCGGGCGGGACTGATCGCGCCCGATGGGACGACTTTCGCGTATGTCAGCGGTCGGCGCTTTGCTCCGAAGGGAAAGGATTGGGAAGCCGCGGTTGCACATTGGCGGACGCTGGCAAGCGATCCCGGAGCGCAGTTCGATCGCGTGATTGAAATCGATGCGGCATCGCTCGCACCGTTCGTGACCTGGGGGACGAATCCCGGCATGGTGGTGGCGGTGACCGCGCGCGTTCCCGAGGTAAAGAGCTTCACGCAGGAGGCCGACCGGCGTGCGGCGGAAGAGGCGCTCACCTACATGGGCCTGGATCCCGGAACGCCGATCGAAGCCATTGCCGTAGACCGGGTGTTTATCGGATCCTGCACCAACTCGCGCATCGAAGATCTGCGGGCAGCGGCGCGAGTGGCGAAAGGGCAGCACGTGAGTCCTAAAGTTCGCGCAATGGTGGTACCCGGCTCGCAGGCTGTCAAACACGCGGCGGAACAGGAAGGATTGCACCGCATCTTTCTCGATGCCGGCTTTGAATGGCGCGAGTCGGGATGCTCGATGTGTCTCGGCATGAATCCCGATATTCTGCAGCCGGGAGAACGCTGCGCCTCAACCAGCAACCGGAATTTCGAAGGACGGCAGGGGCGCGGCGGACGCACACACCTGGTCAGCCCCATGATGGCGGCCGCCGCGGCCATCACTGGACACTTCACTGACATAAGGAATTGGCGATTTCAATAATCATCGTGTGGTGACGGGGCTTCACCCCGTCCAAGCGGGGCGAAGCCCCGCTTCCACACAAACTGGATCACACACTATGCAACCGTTTCGCAAGCACACCGGCGTCGTTGTCCCGCTCGACAAAGTGAACGTAGACACCGATCAGATCATCCCCAAACAGTTTCTGAAGCGCATCGAGCGCACCGGATTCGGCGAATTCCTGTTCTACGACTGGCGTTTTTCGGGAGACGGACAAAGGGTCGTTGATTTCGTCCTGCATGCGCCGCGCTATGCGAAGGCCTCGATCCTGGTCGCCGGGAAAAACTTCGGCTGCGGGTCCTCGCGCGAGCACGCTGTCTGGGCGCTGGCGGATTTCGGCTTCCGGGTGGTGATCGCGTCGTCGTTCGCCGACATCTTTGCCAACAACAGTCTGAAAAACGGCCTGCTGACGGTGCGGCTCAACGAAGAGCAGGTGGCGGACCTCACGCGCCGTTCGAAAGAGATCGAAAACTATCAGCTGACGGTCGATCTCGAAACCTTGCGCGTGGAAGACGGACAAGGATTCGCCGCGACCTTCGCAATGGATGAATTCTCTCGCCACTGTCTACTGAACGGGTTGGACGATATCAGTTTGACGCTCCAACATGAAGCGAAGATCGAGGTGTATGAAGCAAAGCATCCGGTGCGCGCGGAGATGAAGTCGATTCTGGCAACGTAACCCGCCACGGTGCAGTGACGGGCGCCCCGCCCGTCCACAGCCAGGCGCAACCAATCCGTCTGACGCGAACTCCCTCCAGGTTGTACACTTTTGAGTTTCACTGCCAGCGCGGCGCCGGGTCACACCTCATGCGAAATCGGAGCACGTTCGTGAAAAAACTTCTCCTCGTCTTCACCACCAACCTGTTGGTTCTGCTTTCTGCGGTGCGCGCCCAGACCGCTGCACCCCAGACCATTGCCGCCTCACCGAAGCAACTCACGATTGAACAGATCTTCGCCGAGGGAGGAGTCACGGGACGCGCTCCGGAGACGATCAAGTGGAGTCCGGACGGCACCAAGGTATCTTTCGTGCAGCGCGATGATGCTGGCGAGCACGGTGAACTCTGGTATGTGGACGCGGTGACGGGCGAGAAAAAAATTCTAGCCAGCGAAACCAAGCTATCCCAGCTTGCCCCTCCTATGAGCAAGATCAACGACGAACGCGAGAAAGAGCGCGTGACGCGGTATCACGTCGCCGCCTACACGTGGGCGCCCGATTCCAAACACCTGCTCTTCGATTCGCAGGGACAACTCTGGTATTACAGTCTGGATACGGGAACAGCAGTGCAGCTAACGTCGTCTCCGGACGCGAGCGAAGACGCGAAATTTTCGCCGGACGGCAAGCGCCTCGCCTACGTGCGCAAGCACAATCTTTATGTCCATCCAGTCTCGGGAGAGGAAGGTGAACGTCCCCTCACGCGTGAGGAGAAAGAGAAGGGCAAGGATAAGGATAAAGACAAGGACAAGGACAAAGACGACAACATTCTGAACGGCGAAGTCGACTGGGTTTACGCCGAAGAACTGGCCGTGCGCAGCAACTTCTTCTGGTCGCCGGAAGGACACGAAATTATTTTTCTGCAGATGGATGAGAGCCGCGTACCGACCTATCCCATCACCGACTGGTTGCCGACGCATCCCCGGGTCGAGCAGGAAAAATATCCGAAGGCTGGAGACCCGAATCCCAGCGTGCGCTTGGGAGTGGTCAGCAGCAACGGCGGCAAGGTGCACTGGATCAAACTCACCGATGATGATGACACCTATGTGCCGCGCTTCGGCTGGATTCGCGAAGGCTGGGCTTGGGCGGAGGTCCTGAATCGCAAGCAGGACGTGATGGACCTTTATTTTATTGACGTGAAGTCGGGGAGGTCGCGCAAGGTGCTGACCGAATCGTCCCCGGATGCGTGGGTGAACGTCAACGATGACTTTCGGATACTGAAATCTGGCGACCGCTTTCTGTGGACCAGTTGGCGCGACGGCCACACCCACATTTATCTCTACAGTTTCAACTCGCAAGATCCGATGGCGGCCGATGCCAAACTCGAACGCCAGCTCGAAAGCGGAGACTATGAGGTAATCGAGATCAGCGGCGTGGATGAGGCGTCGAGCATAGTTTTCTTCATCGCAAATAAAGGTGACCCGCGACTGGAGAAGCTTTTCTCCGCGAAGTTAGATGGTTCGGGAATGCAAACCATTTCTTCGGAAGAAGGTAGTTATGCCGCGACCTTCGCCGATGACGGCAAGCACTTCGTGGAAACGCATTCTGCCACGTTGAAGCCGCCGCGGATTTCGGCGTGCGCAACGGGCGGCCCCTGCCAGAAAATCTGGGAAGGACGCAGCGTGGCGGAGTACAACCCGATTGCGCCAAAGACCCTCGAATTCAAAGCCGATGACGGCACGTTATTGTATGCCTATCTGATTCTGCCGCGTAATACAGACGCGAGCCAGAAAATTCCGCTTATCGTGCACATCTATGGCGGTCCCGCCGGGCAGACCGTGCAGAATGCCTGGGGGGGAACCACGGCGCTGTTCCACCAGCTTCTGGCGAACGAAGGCTTCGCGATTTTCTCGGTCGATAATCGCGGAACTCCGAATCGCGGAAAGAAATTTTCCGCCGCGACCCGTCTGCAGTCCGGCGCAATCGAATTGAAAGATCAGCTCACGGCGCTCGACCAATTGTGTGTGCAGTTTCCGCAACTTGACCCCACGCGTACCGCCATCTGGGGGTGGTCGAACGGCGGTTCGATGACGCTCTACGCGCTGACGCACTCCGGCCGCTTCAAGGCGGGAGTCTCAGTTGCTCCGGTGACCAGTTGGCACAACTACGATTCGATTTACACTGAGCGCTACATGGGTCTGCCGAAGGACAACGCCAGCGGCTACGACGATTCGATCATCAGCGCGGCCGGCAGTCTGCGCGGGTCGTTGCTGCTGGTGCACGGAACCAGCGACGACAACGTACACCTGCAGAATACGATCCAGATGACCGACGCGCTGATCAAGGCGGAGAAACAGTTCCGGCTGATGGTCTATCCGAATAAGACGCACGGGATCGCGGGACCGGGTACACGCACCCAGTTGTTCCACATGATGGAAGATTTCTGGAATAAGGAGTTGAAATAGCCATCAGCTCGCAGCCATCAGCCGTCAGTTTTAGCTCTGCGCGACCGTGAGGGTTAACTGATGCCTGAGAGCTGACGGCTGAAGGCTGGTTCTCATGCATCGCATAACGTTCGGCGATTTCGAACTTACGATCGTCTCCGATGGCACTTATTTCCTCGATGGCGGAGCCTTTTTCGGCGTCGTTCCGAAGACCATGTGGTCGAAGAAGGTGACGCCCGATGAGCAGAACCGGCTCGACGCGGGACTTAATTCGTTACTCGTACGCACCGGCAAGAAGAACATTTTGATTGAAACTGGCATCGGCAACAAACTGCCTGACCGCCTGGCCCAGATCTTCAAACAGCCGGCCCAGTTGCTCGAAAACCTGCACGCCGCCGGCGTCGCGCCGGAAGATATCGACATCGTCATCAATACGCATCTGCATTTCGACCACTGCGGCTGGAACACGTTGCGGCGCGGCGATCGGGTGGTGGCGACGTTTCCGAACGCAAAGTATTACGTGCAGCAGCAAGAGTGGGAGCACGGCCGTCTGCAACTGGAGCGCGATGCGATCAGCTACATGAGCCCAAACTACGATCCGCTGCTGGAGACCGGTCAGATGGTGTTGTTGAATGGCGATCGGGAGCTTCTGCCCGGCATCTCGGTCAAGGTTTTCCCGGGGCACACGGCGAACATGCAGGCGGTGATCATTGAGAGTGGAGGGAAAAAAGCCTGCTACATCTCCGATCTGATTCCAACCTCAAATCATCTCGACCTGACCTGGGTGATGGCCTTCGATCTGTTTCCCCTCGAAACCATCGAGAGTCGCAAGAAGTACTACGCGCAGGCGATCCCGGAGAGATGGCTGACGGTGTTCACGCACGACGACACCACACCATGGGGCTACATAGAAAAGGGTGAAAGAGGAAGACTGGGTCTAGCAAAACTCACGTAGGGACGGACGCGTTCGTCCGTCCAGCCGAGCAAAGCTCGGCAGATCGTGTGTGGCGCGGACCTGCCCTGAGCGAAGCCGAGGGGGCCCCTCACCAACTAGGTCGAAATGACAGGCGTGCTGACTGCCGGCCTCGCCTCAAAGAACTCCTCGACGCGCCCCAGTATTTCCGTCCCGCTCTTAGCCTCGTAGATCGCCTTCCGCAGCGCCGCGCCTCCCGGCACACCGTGCGTGAACCAGGATGCGAACTGCTTCATCTTACCTTCCGCTCCGGGCATTTCCTCTTCCAGCAGCATCTGAAAATAGGTGCGGATCATCTGGTAGCGATCGGATTCCGTAGGTTCGTCGTAAAGCGAGGCCGTGTGGTGACGGGGCTCTGCCTCGTGCAAGCCGAGCGAACCTTTGCTCACGTACTGCTCAATCTGCCGAAAGATCCACGGATTCGCCGGAGCCATCCTGCCGATCATCACCGCGTCGCAGCCGGTTTGGGCAACGATGGCGCAAGCGTCCTCGGGCGAGCGAATATCGCCATTGCCAATCACGGGAATCTTGACTGCCTGCTTAACAGACGCGATCCATTCCCAGCGCGCGTTTCCGCTGTAGCCTTGCTCGCGGGTGCGGGCGTGCAGCGCAACCGCACCCAGGCCGCAGCTCTCGGCGATGTGCGCCAACTCCACGCAGACAATTTCATCGTCGTTCCATCCCGCGCGGAATTTCACGGTGAAGGGAATCTTCACGGCCGCCCGCACCGCTTCGAAAATTTGCCGGATCAGCGGCAGATCGCGCAACAACCCCGATCCGCCATTGCACTTCACAACTTTCTTCGCCGGGCAGCCAAGGTTCAGGTCGACAAGGTCGAAGCCGAGGTCTTCCACCAGGCGTGCGGCATCGGCCAGCACTGTCGGACTGCTGCCGAAGAGCTGGGCCGAGATTGGATGCTCGTCTTCGTAGAAATGAAGGTAGCGTCCCCGAACGCGCAAGTCGCGCAGGACGCCATCGGCTGAGGTGAACTCAGTCATGATCAGGCCGCATCCGCCAAGGTTCCTGATAAAGCGGCGGAAAACGGTGTCGGTGACGCCGGCCATGGGTGCAAGCACGGTGGCCGGAGCGATGCAAACGTTCCCAATCTTCAGGACTGCGGGAAACACCTGTGCTGTTGTGGGGACGGGCGTCTCGCCCGTCCGACCCACCGCCGCATCCGTATTGTCCCAGAACTTTTGCACAGTCCGATTTTACGTTCTTTTCCTAACCAAGGTCATGGCAAAGAAAATCCTGGCTAAATACTGAAGATACTGAAGATCGAGATAAGTGTGCGACGGCTTCAAAAAGTAAAGCCTCCCGCCGAGGGAGGCTTTCAAGAATGCGCGCTTCAGCGCGGCATTTATTACTTGACAGTCGCTTCGGGCTGTTTGGCGGCGGCTTCGGCTTTTCCCGCGTCGCTTTTCGAGTACTTGCGGCGGAAACGCTCGATGCGGCCGGCGGTGTCCATGAGTTTCTGCTTGCCGGTAAAGAAAGGATGGCAGGCGGCGCAGATTTCCACGCCGATGTCGCCCTTGTGGGTGGAGCGGGTGACAAAAGCGTTTCCGCAGGCGCAATGTACGCGAATCTCGTTGTAGCTGGGATGGATGGCTGCTTTCATGTCAGTTCCTAACCTCGATTCAGACATTTGATTCTACCGGAGTCAGGAAGGATTCAGCAAGAAAGCGGGTCTCAGATGTCAGGCTCTCGGAAAACACGCTGCGTCGCAAAACCTGAGAACTGGCACCTAAAACCTGCAACCTGACAAGCAAAACGGCAGGACCGACCTCCTGCCGTCTCGCTCCACTGCAAAAAATCCGGCCCCTACTTACCTTTATTAACCACTTTCTTGAGTTCGTTTCCGGGAGTAAATTTGGCGACTCTACGAGCAGCGATCTTGATGGTTGCACCCGTCTGCGGGTTTCGGCCATTGCGGGCCTTACGCTGCGAGACGGAGAACGTGCCGAACCCAATCAAGGCAACCCGGTCACCTTTTCTAAGGGCAGCCGTAACGCTGTCCACGGTGGTGTCGATCGCGGTCGTCGCCTGCGCCTTTGAAATGCTACAGGCTCCGGCGATCCGGTCAACCAGATCAGCTTTATTCATGCTATCTCCTGACACTAGTCGTTTCGGTTCCCGCGCGTTCAGCCGGGGAGGAAAGCTCAAGGCGCGAGCACCGGCGAGGTCAATTCTCCCCCATGTTACGGGATTGTCAATGGGAAACACGTGCCAGTTGCCGCTTTCGACATCTTTTGAAATGTATCTTTTGACATCTAAGGCGAATGACTGTGTGTAGTGATTGGAGAATGCAACGAAGGTGCTAAGTGCTTCGCTTCTGATCTGCGACTTTGCGATCCGACGATTTTGCGATCAGACGATTTTGCGATCAGACGATCGGCAGTTTTCCTCGCTTCCCCACCGTTCTCCACAACCCGCCGCTGCTCTCCACAGGATGTGCACAGAGAGGAAACGGTTTCGAGTTGCAGTGCAGGCAGCTTCGGGTGCAGAGTTCTAATTACAGACAATTATGAAAACCGCAGCCGAAGTTTGCCCCCTGTGCGCGGGCTCGGGATGGAAGCCGGTTCCCGGAGCGCCGGAGCGCGGCGTCACACGCTGCGATTGCCAGTTGCAGGCGCGCGGCGGTGCCATGATCGCGGCGGCGCGCATCCCGAAAAGATATGAGCATTGCGAACTCTCGAACTTTACGACCGATTTCCCGGGAGCCGATCACTCAATTGCGCTGGCCCAGATCAGCGCGTCGCGCTTCGTACAGGAGTTTGATCCGCGAGAGGGCGCTGGGCTGCTGCTGGTCGGCGGCATCGGCACCGGCAAGACCCATCTCGCCGTGGGCATCCTCAAAGAACTCATTGCAGCCAGAGGAAGCGCCTGCCTTTTTTGCGACTATCGCGATCTGCTGAAACAGATTCAGAACTCCTACAACGATTCGGTCAAGGCGACCGAGCTTCAGGTTCTCCACCCCGTGTTTGAAGCCGAGGTGCTGTTGCTCGATGAGCTTGGCGCCGTGAAACCAAGCGAGTGGGTGTGGGACACGGTCAGCCTGATCCTCAACACGCGATATAACGACAATCGAACGACGATCATCACCACGAATTTTGCCGACGAGCCGGCTGCGGGCGTCGCACGATCGTCATCCTTGTCGCCGGCACGGGCGGCCGCGCGCGAAGAAACTCTCGGCGACCGCATCGGCGAACGCATGCGCTCCCGCCTCCACGAGATGTGCCGCATCGTGAAGATGGACGGCCCCGATTTCCGCCAAAAGTTTAAGAGCGCCAGCTTCGGATAAGGTCGGAGGTTAGAGGTCAGATTGCAGAGGTAACCGCTGAGCTTTCAGGCAGCTCCGTCGGCTTTTCACCTCTGCAATCTGACCTCTAACCTCCGACCTCCTCTACAATCGCCTTGTGCTGACTGAACGCCTCCAGTTCTGTCCGGAAGCTGACGCCGAGGTTTTCTCCACGGTCGCCGACGCCCCGGCTGTGTTTCTTTTGCGCGGCGAGGATGCAAGCTCCGAGCCCTACGTCAGCAAGACTGCCAACCTTCGGCGGCGGCTACAACGCTTGCTTTCCCCTCCGGAGGAGCACACGAGGCGCCTCAATCTGCGCCATCGCGTCCGCTGGATCGAATACACGCTGACCGGCTCGGACTTCGAATCCGGATTCATCCTCTATCAAATCCTGCGCGCCGCCTTCCCAAAGACCTATTCGAATCGCCTGCGGCTGCGTTTCGCTCCCCTGGTTAAGCTGCATCTGGAAAACGAATTTCCCCGCGCTTCGATCACTACACGCCTAGGGCGGATGTCGGGAAAGAACGTTTACTACGGGCCGTTTGCTTCTCGCGTAGCGGCAGAAAAGTTTATGAATGACGCGCTCGACTTTTTCAAAATGCGGCGCTGCGTGGAGGACCTCCGCCCCGATCCGAAATTTCCCGGCTGCATTTATTCCGAAATGAAGATGTGTCTGGCGCCCTGCTTTCGCGGCTGCACCGACGACGAGTACCGCGCCGAGGTGGTGCGGGTCGAGGATTTCCTGGACTCGCGCGGCGAATCGCTGAAGCGGCAGCTGGCTGGAGAGCGCGATGGCGCATCGGCGAAAATGGAATTCGAAACGGCCGCGGCCATTCATGCGCGGCTCGACAAACTCACTCCCGTGCTGCAGCAGTTGCCCGAGTTCGTCCGTCGGATTGACGAGGCGCACGCCGTAATCGTGCAGAAGTCGGTGCAAAACTCCGTTCAGAAAGCCGAGCACGCGGAGAGCGTCGCATTTTTCCGCGTAGACGGCGGCGCGATCGCAGGACCGCGGGAGTTTCCGATTTCCGATACGGAACACACCAAGTCACAATCAATGGAAGCCCGCATCCAAGCCGCACTATCTGAATTTCCCGCAGCCAAACCCGCCAGCGCGATCGAGCGTATGGAGCACCTCGCCATCCTCAAGCGCTGGTGCTATCGCGGAACCCGCGCTGGCGAAATCTTTTTTGCCGATGCCAAAGGAGAGCTGCCAATGCGCCGCCTGGTGCGGGGCATCGGACGAGTGTACCGGGGAGAAGCGGCCGAGACCGCAGCGGTTGCAATGCCGGTGGCTCCGGTCCAATCTGAACAGCAAGGGGGATCATGAAAAAGAAAAGCTCCAGCGAAAAGCGCACTTTCAAGAGAGTCATGCCATCAGATCGGCGGGACAAATCTCTCCGCGAGCACCTGCTCTACTTGCTGAAAGGCGGCGGAGCGCACATCAGCTTCGACGACGCCATGGGCGACTGGAACTTGCAACTCGCCGGCGTCAAAGTCGCGAACTTCCCTCACACCGCCTGGATGCTGCTTGAGCACATGCGCCTCGCCCAGTTGGACATCCTGGACTTCAGCCGTAACTCGAAGCATGTCTCTCCGCCATGGCCCGAAGGATACTGGCCCGCACCGGAAGCGCCCACGGATGAGAAGGCATGGATCGCGAGCATGGCCGCGTTCAAGAAGGATTTGCGGACGATGGTGCGGCTCGTCGCCGACCGAAAAATCGATCTCTACGCCCGCCTCCCCTGGGGCGATGGACAAACGATTTTGCGCGAGGCGCTGCTGCTGGCCGACCACAACGCGTATCACCTCGGACAACTGGTGATGCTGCGGAAAAGCATTGGCGTTTAAGCTTTCCCCCTGCACCCCTGTGCGCCTCTGTGCGCCCTGTGGTTCAGGCCTTTTTTAACCACCGAAAGCACAGAGGTGCACAGCGAATCATAATTAAGCTGGAATCGCCAAATGTGCCGCGCGCGCTGGCCGCTTCCTGAACACAACCCGTATCTCCTCCCGCCAGCGCTCGTCAATTCCCAGCAGTTCCCAATCGATCTCGGGTGACAGATAACGCAGGATCGTGTCAGTTGTCGGATGCACGTGCAGAGCAGGCGCGACCAGCATGAGCAAAGGCCTCTGCGGCGAAATCTCGCGTCCGGGAAAATAGCCGAATTGCGCAAACTCTCCGCGGCTCTGGTGCCAGGCGACTCGCGACCAGTAATCCATGCCTTGCAACGGAAGGTGAATATCTTCGTCAGCTTTGAGTTCGATGACCGCCAGGCGGCCCTCGCGAGTCGCGACGAGAATGTCAATCATCGCGCGATCGGCCGCTGCGAACGCCGGCACCTGCGTATACACCGATTCCGGCCGCAGCCGCCCATCGAGCGCCGCAATGTCGCCGGCCACGAGCGACTCCAGCCAGCGCTCGGGATGCATTCGCCACAACGCGTGGTTCTTCGGACCGTCCTTGTGACGGACGGACGCCGCCAGCCGCACCAGATCGGCAAACTGCGTTTCGTTCCCCGCGTCGAGAATGCGTTCTTCCGGCCCCACACCGAAAACGATTTGCTCGCTGCTCTCGAAGTTTCGTGGATCGTGTGCAATCCGCGCCTGGGCAAATTCGAGGCCATGCCGCCGGAACGAAATCGACGCGGGCGAGAGCACCACGACTTCGGATTCCGGCAGAATGGCGTGAATACGCGCCATCGATTCCGCAAAGCGTTCGCGCGCCGGGCCCTCGTCGATGGAATGCACCAGCCGAGTTGCGAGGTTGCCGCGATCGCTGGTGTCCACCGGTACAAGTGCATCCTCCCCTTGGTCAAATTCGTACAAATGCCATTTCGCTGCCGTCGAATGCAGGTGCGCCATACGCTGCCGGGTCAGGGCAACCATGCCTTTCGGCACAACCATCGCCAGCCCTTCGACCACGCGGCGTTCCCGCTGGGCCAGTCGGCACGCATCGAGCCAAAGAATTCCACAAGTCAGCGCGCCATCGACGGTCGATTGCGTTTCCTGGTCGTTCACTCCGACGATGGCCAGTGCGCGCTGTCCCTGGCGCAGCCAGCCGCGCAGATAGGCCGGACCAAACGAGTGTTCCAGATCGACGCTGGTAGTGAGCCGGACCACGGTCCATTCGGGAAAATTTCTCTCCAGCGCCCGGCGCAAGCGAGGCTCGTAAGCGACACGCGCCGCCCGGCGCGCGGCTGGCGAACGCTGATCGCGATCGCGGCAGAAGTCCAACCGAGTTGGTCGATTCTGCCCCATGCGCTGCACCTGCAACCGGAGCGTCGTCGCCTTTACTTCCGCATCCAGCACCCGCCGCACAAAATTCCGCTCGCTCGACCACAGATGCAGCAGACATTTGTTGTACTCGCCGGAAACGGAATACTTTGCTTCTGCCAGATCGAAGGCGATGGCGCCGTCTTCCACCACCACCGCGGCACGTGCGCCGTCGAGAAAGTCGGAGAGCATCTGGCTGAGCGATTCTGGTGTCATAAATCGGAATTATTCGCCCCGCCGGCAACCACGTCAGTGATCGTTGGACCTACAAATTGTTTGGTTTCGCTCCGGCCCGGTGCGACCTCACTTCCGTAATCTCGTTCGCCACACTGGCGGGTTCTGCTCATGGGATAATGTTGTTAACCAGTGCGAGGCAACTGAGATTCGTATCAAGTGATGCGTAGACAGGCCTCGGAAAGCGCCCGGTTTCGATCACCCATTTCGTGTCAGCCTGTTTCGTATCAGGCTATCGCTTTAGCGATAGCACAATTTTTCGGAATCAGACGCCCCTTTAGGGGCTGGGGTTTCACCGCACTCTATTACGCGCTGCGAGTCATTTTGAAAGCCACGAGCATCAAAATATGGTGACTGCCAATCAGGAACGTTTCTTCTTCGAGCACTACGGCCTTACGAATCATGATCTTGAGATTTATCTCAACGCCGCGCTTTCGGCCGGCGGCGACTACGCCGACCTTTATTTCGAATACCTGACCTCAACCTCGCTGATGGTCGACGAGTCGCTCGTAAAGTCCGCCTCGCAGGGAATCTCAGCGGGCTGCGGCGTCCGCGTTGTTTCCGGCGAGCGCACCGGATATGCCTACACCGACGATCTTTCTCCGCAACGGATTCTGCATGCTGCCCGCACCGCCGCGCTCATCGCAAGCGCCCCAACCAAGACGACAGTCGCCGGATTCCAGCAGAAGCCGGCCCGCAGCTTGTACCCCGTCACGTTGCCTTCGGTGGACGCCGACATTACAGCCAAGGTTGAACTGCTGATGCGCGCCGATCGAACCGCTCGCGGATACGATCCGCGAATCAAGGAAGTACGCGCCAGCTATGCCGACGAATTGAGGACCATCCTGGTGGTCGGCTCCGACGGCACCTTTGCGGAAGACTCGCAGCCGCTGGCGCGCACGAATGTTTCCTGCATCGCAAAGACGGAAGCGACTTCAGGACGCGGCAGTTCGGGCGGCGGCGGCCGAGTTGCGCTCGACTTCTTTTTTGGCGACAAGACTCCCGAGTTCTTTGCAAAAGAGGCCGCGCGCCAGGCGATTCTGCAACTCGACGCGCGCGAAGCTCCGGCGGGCGACATGGAAGTCGTGCTCGGTCCGGGATGGCCCGGCGTTCTGCTGCACGAGGCGGTGGGCCACGGGTTGGAGGCCGACTTCAATCGCAAGAAGACGTCCGCATTCGCCGGGCTGATCGGCAAACGAGTGGCCAGCGAAAAGTGCACCGTGGTCGACAACGGCACGATGCCATGGCGCCGCGGCTCCTTGAACGTAGACGACGAAGGCCAGCCGACGCAGGAAACCGTGCTGATCGAGAATGGAATTCTGAAAGGATATCTCAGCGACAAACTCTCCTCAAAGCTGATGGGCCTCGCCGATACCGGCAATGGGCGCCGCGAGAGCTACGAGCATATTCCGATGCCCCGCATGACAAACACTTACATGCTGGCAGGGCAGGACGATCCCGGGGACATTATTCGTTCGGTGAAGAACGGCGTTTACGCGGTGAACTTCGGCGGCGGGCAGGTCGATATCACGAACGGAAAATTTGTTTTCTCGGCCTCGGAAGCGTACCTGATCGAAAACGGGCAAGTCACCGCCCCCATCAAGGGCGCAACCCTGATAGGCAACGGACCCGATGTACTGACGCGGGTTTCGATGGTTGGTAACGATTTGAAACTCGATGAAGGCGTCGGCACCTGCGGCAAAGATGGACAGGCCGTTCCAGTCGGCGTCGGCATCCCGACAATTAAAATTGATCGCCTGACCGTCGGCGGAACCGCAAAGCGCGAAACCGGCGGATTCATGCAGTAACGACATCTTCACCACAGAGTGCCGGAGTCACGGAGAAAAGCAAACGAACAAAGTGTTAGTTTTCCCTGTGCGTCCCTGTGTCCCCTGTGCCTCTGTGGTAGATTTTGACTTTTCAATGACAACAACTCTGGAAACACATACCTCTAAGCTGGACACCGATCTGCAGGAGATCGCCACGGACGTCGTCAGCCGCGCGATGAAAGGCGGCGCAACGGCTGCCGAGTGTGTCGTCCGCGAAGGCGACGAATTCTCCACCGTAGTGCGCCTCGGCCAAGTCGAAACCCTGAAAGAATCAGGCTCGCGCGCCATAGGCGTGCGCGTCTTCTTCGGACAGCGCGCGGCCAGCACCTATTCCAGCGACTTTTCCGCTGCCGGAATAGAGCGCATGTTGAAGTCGGCGCTCGAACTGGCGAAGATCACTTCCGAAGATCCCCACGCCGGAATTCCCGAAGCCGGCAAGTTGGGATCGCTTTCCGGCGACCTGAATCTGTATCACGAGGACGTTTACTCACTGCCCGGTCCCGAGCGCATTGACTACGCGCGCCGCGCCGAAAAGGCCGCACTCGATGCCGACCCTCGCATCAAGAACTCTGACGGCGGATCGTTCGACGCCGCTACCGGCAGAAAGATACTGGCGAATTCTCACGGCTTTGTCGGCGAATACCGGCGGTCGTACTGTTCGGTCGCAGCTGTGCCCATCGCACAAGACGAGCACGGCGCGATGCAACGTGATTATTGGTATTCGGTAGCGCGCAGCTTGGCAAAGCTCGACCCGGCGGAGCAAGTAGGAAAAGAAGCCGCCCGCCGCACCCTGCGACGCCTGGGCGCTCGCAAAGCGAAGACTGCGCATGTGCCGGTCGTGCTCGACCCGATGGTCGCAAGCTCCATGCTCGAACACATTTTCGAAGGCGTGAATGGCGATTCGATCTATCGCGGAGCCTCGTTCCTGGCCGGTAAACTCGGCGAACAAATTGCCGGGACAAACGTCACAGTCATTGATGACGGCACCATGCCCGGCGGCTTCGGTACCACGCCCTTCGATGGCGAGGGCATCCCCACGCGCCGCACGGTCGTAATTGAAAACGGGATTCTGAAGTCGTATCTGCTGAACACGTACACGGCAAAGAAGCTGGGCCTTGAGACTACCGCCAACGCGTCTCGCGGACTCGCCGGAACCCCCGGAATAGGACCGGGAAATTACTTCCTTGAACAAGGAACGAAAACGCCGAAGCAGATTATTGCGGAGATCAAAGACGGCCTCTATGTAACCGAGTTTCTCGGTCACGGCGCCAACTTAGTAACCGGAGATTACTCTCGCGGAGCCTCCGGCATGTGGATCGTCAATGGCGAACTCGCCTATCCCGTAGAAGAGATCACGGTAGCCGGTAATCTCAAAGACATGTTCTGCAACATATCCGAGATAGGCAGCGACCTGGAATTCCGTGGCAGCGTAGCGTCACCCACAATCCGAATCGACGGCCTCACCGTAGGCGGAGAGTAAGAGAGCTAGTGTGGGGACGGGCGCCCCGCCCGTCCAAGCGGAGCGAAGCTCCACATTTCACCAAAGCAGGGTCGTGACGGAGTCAGCATCCACCGTCAAGGTCAGCGCTTGAGCTCCCACCTGACATTCAACCTCCCCTCCATCACTTTGGTTCGTAATGACAAGAACGCGGCTGCCGTCTGGGTTCTCAAAAGCCACGTGATCGATACCGCGCAAGTCCCCGTGAGAAGCAATTACTTGTGCGCCCCGCCGGACCGCTTTGGAAAAATGAGCGAAGGCCCAATATTGCCCGCTATGTGTAACTTCATGGGTCTTGGAGTCAACCGTCACTACCCCGCCGCACGGGAAAGGACCAATGTTTGGCGTTCCCTTTTCATCCAGGACTAAATTCCATCCGACGATGCACTGCGCCCAGTTCCGCAGGACTTCACTGAACGTGTGCGACCACTTGGCCCAATCCGTCTTGTAGTCGGGGCTGGTGTAATCAGGTCCACCTTCGGTCCAGTAAGCGTTCTTGGAGGGGAAGGCTTCATGGACTCGCGTCATCGCGTCCGGAGTGCCGTCATAGCCATGCCATGCAATCCCATCCACGTATTTGTTGACGTCAGGGTCGCTCAACTCATCGATAGCTCTGCCCCAAAGATTGTAGTTGTGGTCGAGTATCCAAATTTTGGTGTCGAGAGATGCCTTCTCGAATGCAGGACCGAGAAACTTTTTCACGAATTCAATTTCATATTCCTGTCCCCACAAGGCCGCCGGCATTCTGCCGTTCTGGTCGGTATCGACTTCGTTCTGAATGGTAACCGCATTGATTTTGACCCCGTCCGCGGAATAGCCTTGCAGAAACTTCACGAAGTACTCCGCATACGAAGCGAAATATTCTTTCCGCATCGACCCGCCCAGCATGGACCCTCCCGCCTTCATCCATCCCGGAGGACTCCAGGGTGAGGAGAAGAGGTACAGGTCTGGATTTACGCCGCGCGCGGCACGCAGCGTAGGCAAGATATATCCGCGGTCATGTTCAATGCTGAACTTCTTCAGGTCCGGATCCGGCTCCGGGCTGTCGTCAAAGCTGTAGGCACTGGTGGAATAGTCGCTGGATCCAATACAAGTTCGGCAGACCGATAGCCTCAGGCCCGCAGGTCCGAAGAATTCGGAAAGCAGCGCTTGCCGCTCATGGTCGTTCAGTTTCGCAAACCAGTAGCAGGATGCATCGGTGAACGCTGCGCCAAAACCGAGGATCTTCTGGTAACGCACCGAGGGATCGAGTTGAACGCCTCCCGAAGTATTTGCGGTCGCGGGATGCCACTGCGGCGCTTTGATCCGCTCAAATTTCCGATCCTTCGACGTTGACCAGGCTTGTACGCCGGTTGCGGGTGCGGCCCAAAACAACGAACTCCTGAATGCTGCCAGGGAAGCGGTTGCGGCGGCAGTAGTTTTCAAAAACTTTCGGCGAGTGCTCGATGGCATTTGTGCCCTCATTCGTGGTTTTCCAAAATGTCGTAGTTTGCATGCTATGAAAAGCGGCCAACGGTAACACTCGAGCGTTCCCTGTGTGTCCCTGTGATCCCCCGTGCCCTCTGTGGTAGCTTTTGACTTTTCTAGGCAACGTTACCCGGAAGACGCAGAATCCAAGGCAAGCTTTCGCAGCGCCCCCAGCACCGCCTCAATCTCCGGCAGCTGGTCAATCGGATAAACCTTCGCAAACGCGATCTTCCCCGCTTTATCCACAACGAACACGGCGCGCTCGCTGATGCCCGCAACCGGCGCACCTTCGCGCAGTACGCCAAACTTGCGCGTCACCTCGGCATGCGGATAAAAATCCGAGCAAAGAGGAACCTCGACCGGCCCCACTTCCTCCCGCCGCCATGCGATGTGGCTTGGGATCGAATCTACGCTGATGTCCATGACCTGGGCATTAAGCGCCGCGAACTCTTCTTTTCTAGCGTCGAGTTCCGGCACCTGCGCCGCTCAAGTCGGAGTCCAGTCCAACGGATGAAACGCCACAACCAGATTCTGCCGCCCGAGATAGTCGCGCGAGCGCATCGTAATCTGGCGTTCCCCGGCGATTGCAGGAAGTTCAAAATCCGGCGCCACATCGCCGACCTTCAGGGCCATGTCGTTCTCCAATCCCGACCAAAATTGTAATTCACCTGGATCGGCAGCCTTGCCTTACGCAGCCTTCTGGCTCATAACGGCAACCGGCGCCACCTTCGGACGCAGCAACAACACTGCGGTGATCCCAAGGGAGGCATTCTGCGTCAGAATCTCCACAATGTGAATCATCCGCTGCGTTGTCCCCATGAAACTGCTGGGAGGAATCAGCGGCGCAAGTCCGCCCGCCACCCAGATCAGCAGACCCACTACAATAGCCGACTGCCACCGGCTCATCCTCAGGCTGTAGATCACCGGGAGAACTCCCAGGGTCATCAGCACACCGCGTCCGATCTGGATGACCCAGAACCATAGACCGAGCCGAGCCACGATCTGGGTGGCCTCGGGATAGTAGCCCCTGGTGAAGAACTGATACGTGATGCTGCCGAAGATTAAATAGTAGATTACGTATGCAATTCCACAGATCGCGACCATCACGATCGTGGTGCCAACCGGCCGATGTTCCACAGTCGAACCGGAAGGCCGCGTTAATTTCAATGCCCATGCCAGCGCCGCCAGCACGGCCGCCACGACCAGGTACAGCACCGCACTTCCAATCAACGCGCCGACGGGATTCAGAATGGCTCCCGGCATAAAGATCACCGCCTCCGACCATGTACACAGAACCGCCACCGTAAACAGGACCGGCAGGATCGCGCCGAACTGGCCGCGCGCCGATTGCGGCCCAAACAGTGCAACCGGAACAAACGACGCGGCCAGCACCATCCCCGCCAGCCACTGCCACGCGAAGTGGCCGGCGCCTGAAGCTGCAATGGCCGCCGGCAGAGCACCGCCAACCAGAAGATACAGAACCACACGGAATTTCGGACTCATGATGACGTACCTCCTTTGTTCTTTCTCGCGTACATCGCAATCGCGTATTTCGTCCAACCGAGCTGGGACTCGTACCCCCGGATTCCGCTTTCTAGCGCTAGCCGCCCGGAAATCGGCATGGCCTCCCTGTGAGCCTCGAGAAATTCGCGGAGTGTAGGCAGATACAATCGCAGTTCTTTCTCCAGATCCTTCAGGAGTCGCATCGCGCCCGCGCTCCCCAACACGTGTTCCGTGAACGCGAACCGCAACATAAATTCCGCCATCCCCCGGATCACCTCCTCGCGAGAAACCGGTTTGCGTAGCCACTTCTTCAGCTCGGCCATTCCCGCGGACGTGAGCCGGAACACCTTCCGCCGTCGCAAACCGGCGCTCGTTTCCACTCGGCCCCGAATTAAGCCGCTCTTTTCCAGCCGCTCCAACGCCGGATAGATCGCCCCTGGACTGTCGCTGTACGACCACATCGGCGTCTGCGTGAAGATCTTCCGCAGATCATAGCCGGAACTTGGCTGCTGTTCGAGAAGACCGAGAAGCGCAAAACCGAGAATTGATCGATTCATTTGTATAGTACGCTGAGTACTATATCGCGACGTATCATTAAGGTCAAGGGGTGAGCAACAGATCCGAGGCTTGGGGTAACTTTACGGCAGGCCGTGAACGCTGGCGAGAGACCGGCTCGAGAGGGACCAGCCCAAACAGAAAAGCGGCCTATGTCGCCGCTCTTCTCTTTCCCGAATTTTGATTGTGGCCTAGACGCCGTTGACGCTCTCCGCCTGCCAGCCCTTGGGGGCCCTTTACCGAGGTAATCCCGTTTTGCGTGGTGTCCAACGGCGAATCTTCGCAGATACAGTGTTCTCTGTAGGAACACATTCCATGACAACCTCCCGAATGTTCTCGGCGTCGCAACTGCATAATTTCGTATCGGGCTGAAAAATAAGGTGACCACCTTTGGCCCAGCCCTTGCTCTAGCGATAAGCAGTGGGGGACTCCCATGTTGTCCATACGCGTTGAGAACTTGACCGACCTCGCAATAATAGAATGTAAAGGCAGGATCGTCCGCAGCGAATCTGTTTTCAAGCTTCGCGATGTTGTGCAAGAACAAGCTGATGCCCGCGTCATCGCGCTCGATCTTTCTGCAGTGGAAGCAATCGGCGGCGGGGGCCTGGGAATGCTGGTGCTTCTTGATCGCTGGGCACGCGACCACCATATTCAACTCAAGCTGTTCAGTCCTTCCAGATCGGTGGTCGACGGGCTGGTGCATAACCGCTTGATGCCGAATGTAGAGATTGCAACCTTCCACGAAATGATGGACATCCTCGCCGATGCCGATAGCCGGTACAGCATCGCTGCTTGAGCACCGTGTTTGCAACTTTCTAGAGCCTCATTCATCATCAGGTTATGCGTATTCGAATGGGGAAGTGGCCGCTCGTTTTCGCCGGGATTCTTCTCTGGGTTCCTCTCATCCATGCCCAAGCCGACCTGATCGGCGACGTTCGCGCCCAACTGGCGCAGAATTCCTTTTCCGCGGCCGAGTCGGAACTGAAAAACTACAAGAGTCAGAATGGCGTCACTCCGGAGTATCTAGAAGCCTTGTCGTGGATGGCGCGCGGTGCGGCCTCAGCAAAACAGTGGGACCAAGCCGCTGCCTATGCGAGCGAGACTCGCCGTCTCTGCGAACAACAACTGACGAAGCGCAAACTCGACGCCGACCCGCACTTGCCCATCGCCCTGGGTGCCGCTTACGAAGTTCTCGCCCAGGCACTCGCGGAAAAAGGGCAGCAAACGCAAGCGGTCAGCCTCCTGCGCTCGGCTCTAGCGCGCTATGGCAATACTTCCATTCGAGCGCGGCTCCAGAAGAACCTCAACTTGCTGGCTCTGGTCGGCCAACCCGCGCCGCCCTTACAAGTCGCTCAGTATCTCGGACCGAAGCCTCCAACTCCAGCAGCCCTGAAAGGTTCGCCCGTTCTGTTGTTCTTCTGGGCGCATTGGTGTGTGGACTGCAAAGCCGAGGTCCCCATCATCGCCCGCTTGCGGCAAGAGTTCGCACCCGCGGGCCTGGTCGTCATCGGTCCAACCCAACTCTACGGTTATGCGGCGCAAGGAACCGATGCAACGCCCGAACAGGAGCGCGCATATATCGAATCCGTCCGCGCCAGATATTACGCCAGTCTGAAGGACATGCCCGTGCCCTTGAGCAAGCAGAACTTCAATGCCTACGGAGCAAGTACGACGCCGACTCTGGTCGTCCTGAATCGCGCCGGCCAAGTCGCGATGTATCATCCCGGAGCGCTCTCGTATGACGAACTGCGCACCGCTGTGCAGAAAGCGGTAGCCCGCTAGCTAGTGGAGAGACGTGTTCGTGTGGGGACGGGCGCCCTCGCCCGCCAAGCCGAGCACAGCCAGGCGGCCTTTTAACCGCAAAGCTAAAGCGCCGTAGCCTGCTCTCGCCGTCGGCCTTGAATCTCAATATAAACATTAATCAGCGAGACAGCAGCCGGAGTCACTCCCGGAATCCGCGAAGCCTGTCCTATCGTCTGCGGGACGACTTTTCCAAGCTTCTCCTGCATTTCCCGTGACAACCCGCTGACCGCCCGGTAATCGAACCAATCCGGAATCCGCCGCTGCTCGGCCTTCTTCAGCCGATCGATGGCACGCTGCTGCTGGTCAAGATATCCGGCATACTTAATTTCAGTTTCGACCGACTTAAGCTCGTTGCGAATTTCAGACGACAAGTCTCTTTCAAAAAATCCAGGCATAAGCTCCCGAAGAACCGCCGCCAGTTGCTCAACAGTAATCTCCGGCCTCTTAAGCAGCTGTGCCAAAGGCTGCCCCACAGCAGAAGCAAGATCGCAAGGCTCGTGTGGGGACGGGCGCCCTCGCCCGTCCAAGTCGAGCGCAGCTCGACCGGTTTCGCCGACAGGGGCACAATCTCGCTCAATCTCCTCCGCCATCGCCACCGTCACCTTGGTCCTCTCCAGCACCAACTTCACTTCCTCCAGCCGCCCCTGCTTCGCCTCAAACTCCGCCCACGCTTCATCCGAAATCAGCCCCACCCGCCGTCCATGCGGAGTAAGCCGCCGGTCGGCATTATCAATCCGCAGATGCAACCGAAACTCCGCCCGCGAAGTAAACATCCGATAAGGCTCGTTGGTCCCCTTCGAAATCAAGTCGTCGATAAGAATGGCCGTGTACCCTTCCGTGCGATCCAGCACCAGCGGAGACTCTTTCTTCACCTTCAACGCCGCATTCACCCCCGCCATGATTCCCTGGCAAGCCGCTTCTTCGTACCCCGACGTTCCATTGATCTGTCCGGCGAGAAACAGCCCCGCAATCTTTTTCGTTTCCAGCGTGCGATTAAGTTCTGTGGGATCGATCGAATCGTACTCAATGGCGTACCCAGGCCGCATCATCTCCGCGCCTTCGAGCCCCGGAATCGACTTGAGGATCGCCAGCTGCACATCAATCGGCAGCGAAGTGCTCATGCCGTTGACATAGATCTCGTGCGTATTCAGCCCCTCGGGCTCCAAAAAAAGTTGGTGCGTCAGTTTGTCGGGAAACTTGACGATCTTGTCTTCAATCGATGGACAATACCGCGGCCCCGTCGATTGAATCTGTCCGCTGTACATCGGCGAGCGATGGACGTTCTCGCGAATGATGCGATGCGTCTCTTCGGTGGTAAACGCGATGTAACACGGCACCTGCGAGTCATGATGCGCCACGCGCCGGGTGCGAAAGCTGAACGGAGTCGGATCCAAATCGCCCGGCTGCCGCTCAAAGCGCGACCAGTCAATCGTCCGCCCGTCAAGCCGCGGAGGCGTTCCCGTCTTAAGCCGGCATCCGCGCAGCCCAAGTTTCTTGAGCGCTTCTCCAAGCAAAACCGCTGCCGCCTCTCCCGACCGTCCCGCGGGATACTGCTGCTCGCCACAGTGAATCAGCCCGTTAAGAAAAGTCCCAGTAGTAATGATGACCGCATCAGCCGAAACACGCCGCCCATCGCGAAGCAGGACACCGCGGATAGAGTTCTCAGTTCTCAGTTCTCGGTTCTCAGTAATTTCGGGTGTAACTGATGGCTGATGGCTGACGGCTGACGGCTGCTCCAAAATTACATCCGACACTTCCGCCTGCTTGATCTTCAAATTCGCCTGCGACTCGAGCACTTCGCGCATCTTCAGGCGGTAGGCCTGCTTGTCGCACTGCGCCCGCGGTGACCAGACGGCGGGTCCACGCGAAGTGTTGAGCAGACGAAATTGGATTCCGACCGCGTCCGTGATTTCGCCCATGACGCCACCGAGAGCGTCCACTTCGCGCACCAGGTGCCCCTTAGCGATGCCGCCAATGGCGGGATTACACGACATTTGCGCGATCAAATCAACGTTCAGGGTATAAAGAGCGGTCTTCAGCCCCATACGAGCGGCCGCCATGGCGGCCTCGCATCCTGCATGCCCAGCCCCCACCACCACTACCTCGAAATGTTCGTCAAACGGCTGCATGCGCGCTTATTCGGGACCCACAACTATGGCAGGAATACTGCCTTGGCTAATTGTAACAACGTTCTTGGCGGTGGCTGCTCTTTGGCTTTTGTGCGGCAGAATCTAGCCGATCGCCCCTTTCTGGGAATAAAATGCGGCACGGGAGGACCTGAACATGGCGAGCTTACCCCACCCCGAATCCGGCAAGTCCTATAGCTCAATACGCGACCTGAAGTGGTCGTCTGCAGAAAAAGCCATCGCAAGGAAAGCATTCGACAGGGCGCTAAATCAGGATCTCGACGCGGTCATCTGGCAAGCGAAGAAGATGGCTGGGAAGATCGAGCAACCGTCCGACCTGTGGGACTTGGAACACTATCTGACCCGCCGCCGCAAAGAGATCGATCGCGAGTACGACTATCGCTATTCCGTTCTTCTCACCGTTTTCGCGGGACTTATCCGAAAAGGCCGCCTCCGCGAAGAAGACTTGCACGGCCTCGCAGAAGATAAGCTCGGGCACATCCGCCAGATGGCAACGCTTTGAGGTGCCCGCTTAACCGACCATGAGGCAAAGCTGCGCCGTACTTTCTCGAATGGGCTCGCCTTGCGATCCGTTGATCCCGACCGTATAGTAAAAGGTCTCGAACGGATCGTCGATCGTAGGAAGATAGAAGGAAGGAAAGGAAGATCATGGAAACGAACTCATTTCTGTCTCTACTCGAAGAACGCATTCATCAGTACGACTTGCTCTGTCATCCGTTTTACAAAGCCTGGTCGGCGGGCGAGCTGACCCGCGACGATCTGCGCGCTTACGCTGAGGATTATTACCCTCACGTGAATGCCTTCCCGGGCTACCTGGCTCAGCTTGGCGTGCGGCTGGAAGAAGGCGAGCTGCGCCGCGCCGTTCTCTCCAACATGACCGATGAGAAGGGCGGCGAAGATTCCTTTGGCGAGCCGGAACGTTCACACGCCGAACTGTGGCTCGACTTTGTGGAAGGCCTGGGCGGAAGCCGCGTTGCGAAACGGCGGCCGGTTGGTGAAGTTCGCAAGCTCATCTCCTGGTTCCAGCGTGTCGCGAGCGAGGGCAGTCCGGAAGAGGCGCTGGCGGCTTTCTATGCCTACGAATCGCAGGTGCCGCGCCTGGCGCAGGAGAAAGATCGCGGCTTGCGTGATCTCTACGGCGCCGACGAAAAGACGCGCGGCTATTTCACCTTGCACGCCGTCGCCGATGTGCAACACGCGCAAGTGTGGCGCGCACAACTGGAGAAGCGGGTCGAGGCCGATCCGGAAACTGTCGAAAAAGCCTTGGCTGCCGCCGAGAGCGCGGCCAGAGCGCTGTGGACCGTGCTGGATGGCGTTGAGGCGCGGCGGATGGAACGCGCGGCGGCGTAGGTTCCTGTAAACGCGGCTTGCGGTGTCTCAAGCTGAGTCCAGAGGAGACGGGGCAAGCCCCGTCTCTACCCATCGAATGGCTCGACCCATCCCCATTGGCGTGCGCGGCGAGGCGTCTGAAACCGTTGAGTTGAAGCACACGCTCGCTGCACATCACGCGGAGTTGCCGCCGGTATATTCGACTCCGGACATGATTCGGCTAATGGAAACGGCGTCCTTCCATGCGCTACAGCCGTATTGCGATGAGGGTGAAATCACGGTGGGGATCTCCGTCCACGTTGAGCACCGCGCGGCCAGCGGGATCGGAATGCGAATTCGAGCCGAGGCGGAACTGGAATCGTTTGATGGGCGCTTCTATATCATGCGCGTCCGAGCCCACGACGGCGCTCAGGAAATCGGGAGCGGTACGGTGGGACGCGCCGTGGTGCACGTACCGAGTTTCGTCGAGCGCATGCGGGAAAAAGCTCGCGGAAGCTGACGGTGCTGGAAGCAAACCTGACCTTAGGGGGTAGGGAGAATGTGGGATGAATAAAGACCTATCCCAAAAGTTGACGCAAGCGGCAGCATGTCTACTTTCCGCAATCATGGTCTGGAATTATGGCACCGGTCTTGAAGGAACAGAGTTTAGCGGAGGGCGGATCACTGGGCCCTTGCTCGATCTCTACGATATCGGATCGGTTCTGTTCATCCTGGCGGTGCTCCTAACATTTTTCCTTCGACGAATTGCTGCCGCAATAACTATTTTGGCATCTCTGCTGTGCCTTCCACTTTATCTCTACTTCACAGCTCCTGGCTTGTTTCGTCGGATTTTCCGAGGCCCCTGGGCGGAACCGCTACAGACCAACTTCGTCTGGAATATATGGGCGATCATGGGAATTTTTATCCTCTCCATCGCTGCCTCCGTAGCCTTTCGCAGTCTCCTAGTCTCAGGGGAGAGAAAATCTCAGAATTCCGCATCGCAGTGGGAGCGTCGGCTCAATCCACAAGATGAAGGAGAGATCAGTTTATGGAATCCCAAGCTCATAAAGCGATCCAGTTCCGGCAGCTTCATCGCGGACCAGGGGTGCTCATCTTGCCGAACGCGTGGGATGTGGCCGGCGCCCGTATCTTTGAGGATGCGGGCTTCTCCGCGATTGCAACCACCTCCGCGGGCATCGCTTTTTCGCCGGGCTATCCCGACGGCCAGCGCATCCCTCGGGAGGAAATGCTCGCTCGTATCGGCCGCATCGCTCGCGCCGTTCATGTTCCTGTAACCGCTGACATCGAAGCGGGATATGGTTCCAGCGCCGAAGCGGCCGCCGCGACGACGCTCGAACTGATTCAGGCAGGAGCAGTTGGGATGAATTTGGAGGATGCGAGCGGCAATCCGGATGAGCCCTTGATCGATTTGCAGTTAGCGGTCGAGAAGATCAAGGCGGCGCTCGCGGCTGCCGCGCAGCTGAATGCTCAAATTGTGGTGAACGCTCGCACCGATGTGTACCTGCTGCCGGGAGGTGATCCGGACGCCGACTATTCCGAAGCGTTGCGGCGGCTGGTTGCGTATCGCGAAGCTGGCGCCGATTGCGTCTTCGCTCCCGGACTCAAGGACGCCGACACGATTGGGCGGCTGGTGAAAGCGGTCAATTGTCCACTCAACATTCTGGCCGGACCGGGAACACCTTCGATTCCGGAACTCGAACGACTTGGCGTGGCTCGCGTGAGCCTGGGATCGGGGCCCATGCGGGCAACGCTTGGGCTGCTGCGAAGAGCGGCGGAGGAGGTCAAGACCTCCGGAACTTACAGTGCGATCGAGGGGGCTGTGCCGTATGCCGAGGTGAACAAGTTGCTGGGCGGCTGAGGGTGGGGCCTTGGCTTTGTCGTGACGGCGACACTGCGGAGCTTCGCTCCGCGGGGCGGACGAATGCGTCCGCCCCTAGTTACGCGTTGACCAGGTTCATCATGTGTTCGGGGTAGCGCAATCCCGACGCGGCGCCCGTGGGAAAGACTTCATTCAGGCGGCGCAGGTCATTTGGCGTCAATTTCACATCCAGTGCAACGGCGTTTTCCTCGAGATACTTTCGGCGCTTCGTGCCGGGGATGGGGACAATGTCCTCACCCTGCGCCAGCACCCATGCGAGCGCCAGTTGCGATGGCTGACATTTTTTTTCGCGCGCGATCTCTTCGACTTTCTTTACGAGATCGAGATTCTTCTGAAAGTTTTCGCCCTGGAAGCGCGGTGAGAGGCGGCGATAATCGTCAGCCGCCAGGTCTTCGAACTTTTTGAATTGGCCGGTGAGGAATCCTCGTCCGAGCGGGCTGTAGGCTACGAAGCCGATGCCTAGTTCGCGGCAGGCTGCGAGGATTTCCTCTTCCGGATCGCGCGTCCAAAGCGAATACTCTGTCTGCAACGCCGTGATGGGATGCACCTTCGCCGCGCGGCGCAGCGTGTTGACTCCTGCTTCTGACAAGCCGATGTGACGGATCTTGCCTTGCTTGACCAGTTCCGCGAGGGCGCCGACTGTTTCCTCAATCGGCGTATCCGGATCGACGCGATGCTGGTAGTAGAGGTCGATGTAGTCGACGCCCAGCCGCTTCAAACTTCCTTCGCAGGACTTCTTCACGTAGTCGGGCTTGCCGCTGACACCGCGGGCGCTGGGATTGCTGGGGTCACGGACAATTCCAAACTTTGTGGCCAGCACGACCTGGTCGCGCTTGCCCTTGATCGCGCGTCCGACGAGTTCTTCGTTCTTGTATGGCCCATAGATGTCGGCGGTGTCGAGAAAATTGATGCCGAGTTCAAGGGCGCGATGAATGGTCGCGATCGATTCGGCGTCATCGCGTCCGGAGTAAAACTCCGACATGCCCATGCAGCCGAGGCCGAGGGCGGAAACTTTGAGGCCGGAACGTCCAAGAGTGCGGGTTTTCATGCAAGTACTCCTTTCGCGGAAGTCCGTGACGTGGTTTTTATAGATGCGATGGCCGCGAAGAAGGTTACGAGAAGCTGAAGGGCTACACAAATTACGTCGCCTGCGCTTGCATTGGCATCTTCTAGAAAGACATAATTTGCCTGCAACCATGAATTCACCGCCGATCTGGTTTGAAAGAAAGTTTGACTTCACCTTCCCTGTGGAGCAGCATCCGAACCTGTGCGCGCGTTTGCGAGGCGCACCGGCTCGGCTGGAAGAGATCGTCCGTGGGGCTGATCACGACGTCCTGATTTGGAAACCCAGCGAAAAGTGGTCGGCCCAGGAACATGCCGGGCACTTGGCAGATCTCGAACCTCTATGGATGGCGCGGGTCGAGGACTACATAACGGGAGCGTCACAGCTTACCGTGGCTGACCTGAGCAATCGGAAGACCTCCGAAGCGCAGCACAACCGGCGCGCGATCGACGAGATCCTGGCCGAATTCCGAAGCGCCCGTTTACGAGTGGTGAGCCGAGTGGAGAAGATTGACCCTGTGATTTTCGGTCGCGCCTCTCTCCATCCGAGGCTGAAAACACCCATGCGGCTGGTGGACCATCTGTACTTTGTGGCCGAGCACGACGATCATCACCTGGCCCACATTTGGGGGCTAATCAACGCAGGCCAGCCTGGAAGGCACTAATCAAGAAGAGATTCGGATCAAAGGCCTCGAGTGATCACTGTCAGTAGGACGAGGAAATCGCCCCCGTCGCGCTCTGTTGATTCAGGCGCTCGAGGATGGGAAGCAATTTCAACCCCGACGACATCCGATAAAGGGCGTACGCATGGAAGGCAATTGCGAGATAGTCCTTGAAGAGGATCAGAAGAAGGCCGTCCAGGAGGTAAACGGCCATGCCCAGATACCATGCCCATTTCTCACCCTTCCGCGCGAAATTCCAGAACAGCATGAAGACCCCGGCGATAATTCCATTGATGATCAGGTCGAGCACGTAACCGGTGGAGCCGGCTTGGTGAGCGAGTTCATCGACAATTTGCGACAATCCGAGACCGAAGATGAATCGCACACTGGTGCCGCTCATTGCCAGTATCGAGTTCACCACCGACAGCCCCGCGATCATGAGGAACCAGCTAGCGCTCCCCTTTAGAGCCTGCAAAACGCGCGATTTCTGTTCGACTGCGACCGACTCACTTGTAGCGGCGGGCGTGTAGCTGTGTCCGGGATCTGCCATTCGAGGACCTCGTTTGCAGATAAGAATTCTTGAGACCACGGAAAGGTAACACAGCTGCGAAACAAACAAGTGGGAAATCAGCGAATGGTGATCACAGGCTTGGCAATCGTTCGTACTTCGCCAATTTCGACGGCGGGGACGCCGGCGTCCTGCAGCGCGCGTGTGAGCGGTCCGGCATCTTCGGCGGAGACCGAGATCAGCAGGCCTCCGGCGGTTTGCGGGTCGAACAGAAGCGTACGGATGTCGTCGGGAACGGACGGATCGTATGCAACGTTACATTCGGCAAAGTCGCGGTTGGCTATGAGTCCGCCGGGAATGTGGCCGGCGTGGATGCAATCGAGCGCGCCTTCAAGTGCGGGAATTGCGGCGGATTGGAAGACGAGGCTGACGTTTGAGGCGAGGGCCATTTCGCGAGCGTGGCCGATCAGGCCAAAGCCGGTGATGTCGGTTAGGGAGTGGATGGCGAAGGCTTCACTGGGCGTTGGCCGCCGGTCGTTGGGCGTGGCGCTCGCTGCGGAGCTTCGCTCCGCTTGGACGGGCGTGGCGCCCGTCCCCACACGACCGGGTCGGAGACCCGGCACCACACGGGCGGTGGTGATTACTTCGGCGGCAGCCTTGTTTAGTGTTGTCATTGACTTTACGGCGGCGTCTATCCACTCCGGCTTCGCTACTCCTTTTTTTATCGCCGTCGAAATGACACCTGTGCCTAGCGCCTTGGTGAATAACAGCCGGTCGCCGGGTCGCGCGCCTTGATTGGCCAGCACGCGCTGGGGATGGACTACTCCGGTGACCGAATAGCCGAATTTTGTTTCTTCATCGCGGATGCTGTGGCCGCCCACTACCGTGCATCCAGCCTCGATCATCTTCGACAAGCCGCCGGCGAGAATACGCTCCAGAATTTCCAGATCGCCTTTTTCGGGAAAGCAGACGAGGGCGAGCGAAGTCAGCGGCTTTCCTCCCATTGCGTAGACGTCGCTGAGTGCGTTGGTGGCGGCGATCTGTCCGAAGGTGTAGGGATCGTCCACGACGGGCGTGAAAAAGTCCACCGTCTGAACCAGCGCCGTCTCGGGCGTGAGCAGATACACGCCGGCGTCGTCGGCGTGATCGAAGCCGACTAGCACATTCGGGTCGTGTTGCCGGGCTAATTTCCCAAGCACCGTGTCCAGCGCCGCTGGACTCAGCTTGGACGCTCAACCCGCGGCTTTTACGGACTCCGTGAGACGGAATGGTTTTACGTCAGGCACGAGGCTATTGTAACGGAGGGGGAAAATGTCTCGCTGGGACACGTACCGGCGGTGCCAGTTTCATTTGTGGAGCTCAATGCCAACGACATAGGCTGCCGTCGGTTTAGTGGAGAACTCAACATACTCAACCTTCGCCGACATACCCTCCAAATCGTTGCAGGGATTGAGTTCTCCCTGTGGCATAAAGCCGAGAGCCGTGAACCCAATCTTGTAGTAGTTGCCGCTATGCAGCGCCATCGTCTTCCCCTTGGCGGCGACCGTCAGGTCGATGCCTGGAGCATGGCAATGCACGTTCTGCAGCGTCCCGACTACGAAACGGTGCGGTCCCTTCGGAAGTTCTTCCTCAGGCGCTTCAGTATTGGCGTTGCTCTCTCCTGCGGGCGCGGCATTCGCCTCCACGTTGGCTTTTAGTTCTTCCGTCAGCCGGCGACTTTGTTCCGTCCGCTGTTCCCGCGCGGTCGCGTACTTCTCGACTTGTGTGAGAGAGTTTTGGACAATCACCGTTTCCGCCGGGGACTTGGCGATGCGTAAGGCTTCATGCAGTACGGCCACGGCGTCGGTGCCCCGGTCCATCTGCATAAGCACGCTCGCCGCAGTCATGCGATAACTGACATTGCCGGGATCCAGTTGCACCGCCCTGAGCGCCATCATGTGCGCCTCGTCAAGATTTCGGCGTCGCATGCCCTCGAATGCCGCCAAGCGCTCGAATGGCGGTGCAAACGACGGGTTCAGTTTGATGGCAGCGCGTAAACTCGCCTCTACCTGGGCGTCGTCGCCGGGACTGGCTCCAGCGTTCATTGAGATCGCGGCAAAATAGTAGTGGGCCATGTAACTCTGCGAGTCAAGTTTCACCGCCTGTTCGTACCACTTGCGGGCCTCATCCAAGTGGCCCGCGCGAAACTCCAGAAATCCCATGGTTTCGTGCGCCGAAACGTTCTGCGGATCCTCCTGCAACACGTGATCGAGAAGCGGCCGGGCATCCGCGACCCGCTCGTTGTAAGCCAGGAAATCCGCGCGCACCGCATCGGCCTGCGCTAGCGTCAGTCCTCGTACCTTGAAAGTGGAGTTGTCCTCATCAGTGGACACGGGCCCGTGAAAAAAAGTGTAGTTTTCCTGACGAATGTAGCCTTCGAGCGTCGATTGCAGCTGCTTGAGATCGCCGAATGATCGCGTCGCTGCGGTCACTGCATCCACGTTCTTCGCCAGCAATTCCATGTAGTCGGCTATGTGACTTGTCTTTTCCTTGTTGTCCTTTATAAAAAGGTAGTGAGTAAGCGCCCACGACTGGGCATAGAAGATCGAACCTTTATTCTCCTCATGGTAGTAAGGCGAATTCGTATCGACGGCGAACAGCGTAGCCAGCGGCAGCATGCGGTTTTCGCGCAGCAGCTGAAGGTTCTGGAAGCTAGGTTGACCCAGTGCAACTTCTTTCTCGTGAATATCTGTATTCTCGTAAAACTCCGCCAACCCTTCATTCAGCCATAACGGCAGCCATTCCGCGGACTTGCTGAGTAGAAGATGCGTATATTCGTGATAGACCACGGCGTAAGGATGCTCGCCTTCAGCCTCCACGCGCATCAGCACATAGTTCTTGTCCGGGGCGCGCAGAAAAAGTCCTCCCAGCTTGAGTTGCCCTTTTGCCAGATAAGTTTGCGGTTCGAGGGCGCGAAAGTCCTTCTCGTCCTTAATTGCTAACACGATGATTGGAGAACCGTTATCAAGCACCACGTGGGGAAGCGCCTGGTGAAAGACCGAACGCATGCGCTCAAACTGGTCAGCAATGCGCCGCCCAGTCTTCTCGTTGGCGTTCGTCACCACGGCAAAATGCTGGCTGCGGACTTCAAGCCAGTTCTCCGGCTTATCGCGCGCCGGGGCCAGAGCAGCCGCGAACAAGGACAAGAGCAAAGCCGTACGTTTCCACATAGCGGCGAGCTAATACACATATACCGAAGAGCATCACGAGTCAAATGAATTGTGCGTATGCAGCTTATGCGACTTAGTTTCAGGCTGCTTACTTCACTGTGACCTGCGTGATCCGCAGTTCTGGATACGCGTGGTTCCACTGGGCGGAGATGTTCTCGAAGGTCAGGCGGAAAGGTTTGCTTTGGCCGGGCGCGAGCGGCGATAGGTTAAGGTCGACGGCTTCGTCGTACGGTCCGCCGGTGCGCAGAACGCGGATGGGAAGTTCTTCGCGCTGCGCCGTCTGTCCCAGTTCGTCCTTGAAGGTGATCTGTGCTACGGCGTGGATGACGGCCTTATCGCCGGTGTTAGTGATGGTGCCATCGAGGTAGCTGACGGTTGCGCCAACAAAATTCTGCGCGGCACTTGTCGTCATGTCGGAGAATTTCAGGTGCGCGGCATAGGCTGGAGGCGCGGCGGGGTTTTTCTGCTCGGCGCGAAAGATCAGGGCGAGAATGCCGACCACAATCCCTACTATGACGATCCCGATGAGAATCGGACGCAGGCTGGACTCTTGCCGCTCCGTCGTGGGATTTATGTTCGGCTGGAACAGGCCATCCATGGCGGGATTGTACTACCGGCGGCTGCTTATTAACGCGGGAGAAGGCGAGCTACCGCGCGCCCGCGCCGGAAGAAGATGCGGATTTCCTCGATTCCCGCGAATCTATAACGCGGTAATTGTCGTATTCAATCGTCAGCGTGGCGCGGCCGCCGAGGCGGATGTAGCTCACCGACTCGTTGCGCCGGGGAAGCCAGAAGTCTTGCACCTTCATGTACTCGTGATGAATTTCACTTTTCTTTGTCCAGAATGAAGGATTCTGAGCCGGCTCGGCGTCAATCCGGGTCACCGCGAAATCGGTTCCGTCGACCCACACTTTGCCGCGGTAGAGATACTTGCTTCTGGTTTTCGGGTAGACGGCGAGCACGTATCGGCTGCCCTTGTCCGAGGACTCGTAGCCAACCAACGCGATGTCGTAGTTGGCGCGGTTCAGCAGCGTGCGGGCGTGCATGTCCGGCTCTGCGGCTTCTTTTTCGCTCTCCAGCAACCGTTTGAACACGCGATCGACGATCAGCTTCGATCCAGTTTGGGAGATGACTTTAAAGTTCTTGGTTGAAGGACTGTCATAAGTGGCTGCCACGGTCATTTCGGCGTCGCGATCACCCGGGAATCCGCGATAGGAAAGGCGATAAACACGGATGGATTCGTAGTGACGCAGAGCCTGCGCCCGCTCTTTATCGTTGCGGACGAGATTGTTAATGACCTGATCGACCGAGAGGGGCGCCGTAGTGATGGAAGGCGGGAGCGGGCCGGAATCAGCGCCAGCCCAGCAGACGCCAACCAGTATGGTCGCCAGCAGAAAAAAAAGCCTGGTAGAGTTTTGGATCGGGCTCTGCATCGTAATCTGGATCGAACTCTGGATTAAACTGAAAATTGCGCGCATCCATCATCCATCGAAAAATCTAGATTACCACCATCTCTGGGCGTCCCCGAGTGCCGGTCGGGCATGACGCGGAGCGGCTTCGATGTCAAGATTTCGGTACTGCTTTCGGCAGCAAGCGTAAATTTCTCGGGTACATAGCAATTTCACCCAGTTTGAGGAAGTGGGCAGCGAAGCCAAGGGAATATTTTCAATTACTTGCGGAAAAATACAAACGGACAGATAATTGCTGCCGCAGTGCATCAAGGAGCCCTCCCCATGGGGACACGTGAAAATGAAAAGTGTAGTGTGTGGAACTGGATTGCGATCATCTCATATGTCGGGTCGCTGGCTGTCAGTCTCGCGATTTGGACGGGGCTATTCCGGGCTGTGGAACATCTAGTCAAGTAGAGAAGCCAAGCGCAAAACTTTGCACAACACCTTGCCAACAGAGCAGGGCAGATCGTAAAGGTCTCAGGGGCTTGCACTCGCGGTGAATCATCGTTTTCTGGATCTGCACTTCCGCGCTGAAATTCCAGTCATTGCCATTTACCATCGATATTAGCGGTGGTCATAATACCGGTCGTGATATTACCGGTCATAGTGCAGCAGCGAGAAGACGTCGTAGTTCGCCAGTTTCTCGCGTCCTTTCAGGAAGTCGAGTTCGACCACAAACGCCAGTCCCGCAATCTGCGCGCCCAGGCCGCTGGCTAGTTTCGCCGTCGCGCCAGCGGTTCCGCCTGTGGCCAGCAGGTCGTCTACGATCAGAACTCGCTGACCTTTTTTGATCGCGTCTTTGTGGACCTCGAGCGAGTTGCTGCCATATTCCAGGTCATAGCTGACCTTCTCTGTTTCGGCGGGCAGCTTTCCCGGCTTGCGGACCGGAACAAATCCCGCATTCAGCCGGTAGGCGAGCGCCGGGCCGAAAATAAATCCGCGGGCCTCCATACCGAGTACGAGGTCAATTTCTTTGCCGATATAGTGTTCCGAAAGCGCATCAATCAGCCGAGCGAAGCCAAGCTTGTCCTTGAGCAGCGTGGTGATGTCATAGAAGAGGATGCCCTTTTTCGGGAAGTCGGGCACCTCCCGGATGAGCTTCTTCAGCCCGTCGCAATCTACTGGCTCGGCCGACACCTGGCTTGACATCTTGGTTGGCATTTTAAGACTAAACTCCTCGAACTTGAAATGAATTGAGTCCCGCGACCGGCTCGGCCTCGGATTCTTCTACGTCATCTACCCGCGCCGCGCGGGGCCCTTCCTGCAACCGCGACCGCAATTCGGCCAGTTGCTCGGGTGTTCCGATAGCCAGCACCTCGACGCTGCCATCGGGATCATTGCGAACCCATCCAGCAATCTGCAAGATTTGGGCTTCGCGTTCCACAAACCAGCGAAAGCCGACACCCTGGACGCGTCCGCGCACGAGAAAGCGACGACCTTGAGTCCGAGATTGGCTGTTTGTGGTGGCCATCGTTCGATTGCAGAGGTCAGAGGTCAGATTGCAGAGGTAAAACCAAAAGCATAAGGTTTACACCTCTGCAATCTGACCTCTGACCTCTAACCTTCCTACGCTCTCGATAGATATGTGCCCTCGGCCGTATCCACTTTGATCTTCTCGCCTTCATTGATGAACGGGGGCACCTGCACGACGAGGCCGGTTTCGGTCTTTGCCGGCTTGGTTACACTCGATGCGGTGGCGCTCTTCAGTCCGGGCTCGACTTCCGTTACGGTCAACACAACGGTCTGCGGCAACTCTATACCGACGGCCTTGCCATCAAAAAATTCCACCTTGATCTGGAGGTTCGACGTCAGGTAATCCACCGCGTCGCCGAGCGTGTCGCGGGTCAGGTGGGTCTGCTCGTAATTTTCGGTGTCCATGAAGTAGTAGCTGTCGCCATCGGCGTACAGGAACTCCATGTTGACCTCATCCACGTTGACCTTCTCGATGGGGTCGGGAGAGCGGAAACGGTGCTCGAACATGGCGCCGGTGCGGAGATTGCGCAGCTTCGCCTGGATGAAGGCGCGCAGGTTGCCCGGGGTACGGTGCTCGACGCTAAACACAGAATGCAAGTCATTGTTGTGCTTGATGATCATGCCGGGACGGAGCTGGGTTGCTGGAATCGACATTTCTGGTTTACATCTCCTTACACTCTGCTAGGAATTCTGGACAGCGGGGCAGGTCGCCAAGGCTTCCGCCGCATGTAGATCAAACAATTATTCTACACAGCGTGCAGCGGTTGTGGGAACCGGCGTACCAATCCTATACCCGCTAAGCCACTGCGTTCTCCGAGACGCCTGCTCCCTTATTTCCCCGTGCCGCCGAGACTGACTTTTTGTGGGCTGGCGCGGTCTTCATCACTTATATAGACCGTTCCCGTTGTGGTTCCGGTTTCGTCCGGCGCGAATTCGACCTGGATCGTGCAGCTCTTCGTAGGCCCAAGCGTTGCCGGGCAGTTGTTGGCAGACACAATGAAGTCGTCGGTCGCTGAGATATCTCCCATCACGATGGAAGTTACATTCTGGTTGGTAATCGTGACGTTCTGAGGGCCACTGATGGTGCCGACGGTTTGAGATCCAAAGGAGAGGGTGGCAGGGCTTAGAACCACGCCTAGACCAGTGGCAACCAGATTGACACGCTCCGGACTGGCGGGATCGGTGCTGGCAACGGTCAGCGCTCCGGGGCGGGCGCCGGAAAGCGATGGCGTGAAAGTCACGTTAATCGTGCAGCTTTTGTGAGGCGCAACGGTTCCTCCACAGGTGCTGGAGCTCGTGTAGTCGCCGGTGGCGTTAATCGACTGGATGCTTAGCGCGTTCGCGCCGGTGTTCGTTAGAGTGACGGGCAAGGTCGAGGCAGATCCGAGCGGCGTTGCTTTGAAGCGAAGAGGAATTGGCGATAGTTCGACAAGACTGCCCAAGCCGGTGACTGTGGTGGCCTGCGGACTGCTTGCATCGCTATCGGTCACAGAGATTTTGGCGGATCTCTTTCCGGTTGCGGTCGGGGAGAACGTGAGACAGATACTGCACGCTGGGGTGCAGCTTCCATCCGCGCTCTGTGGGTTGAGAACGGTGGCGGCAGTACAGTATGTGGCGACGCCGGTGGAACAATCGGTAACGGGAGTACAACTATTGCCCGTCACTGAGAACTCCGGGTCGCTGCTCACAATGGAATTGATGGTCAGTGGCGTGGGGCGGGAGTTCGAAACTTCGAGATGCCGGGTAATGGCAGTGCTCCCAACGCCCTTTACGGCCGTGCCCATGACGGCTTGTGTGGCCGAGAGCAGCGGGCACTGGCGTGGCGCCAGGATGAGGGGCGGCAGAGGAATCTGGTTGAAATTGAAGCTGTCGGTGATGTCGTTGGCATTTGCATCGCGAGTACCGAGTGCGGGAAGGCCGAAGCGCTCCTCGATAAATTTCAACACCGACGAGAACTCGTACTGGGTCGGTGAAATGTATCCCTTTCTTGCATATGGCGAAACCACGAGCAGCGGGACCCGAGGTCCCAAGCCGAAGGCATCGCCTTGAGGAGGAGCAACATGGTCATAGTCTCCCCCAAAATCATCCCAGATGATGAAGACCGCTGTCGAGTTCCACAAGGAAGGATTGTTCATGAGTGCGTTCAGCTCGGAAACGGTCGCATTCTCGCCTTCGCATGTGCTCTGGTAAGGATGCTCACTCTGCCATGCCGGAGTGATAACCCAGCTGACAGAAGGTAGCTGGTTCTTTTGCACGTCGGTGATGAAGTTCCCAGTATCAACGATCTTGCCCCAATCGGGGCCGTTGCGGACATCGCTGATGGCATCGAAGGTAGACCAGATATAACCGGGGTCGGTGCTCGGAGGAGCATAGTACTTCCAACTGACACTCGCATTGTCAAGCGTCTGGGCCATGGTATTGACGCCGGCGAAGCACGGGAACTGCTTGGTGATAACGCCGTTGGGCAGAAGCACGCGGACAAGTTCCTGATCCTCTTCAGTATTCGGGGCATCGCATCCCCAGCTGTAACCGTTCAGCGTGTGGAATGGGTTGTCAATGACTCCGAAAGAATCCGCCGCAATGGTGTAGAGATGATTCGGGAGACTCGGTCCATGAAGCGACGAGAACATCTTCGCCCCGAGCGCAAAGTGCCGGGCATATGAAAGGTAATTCGGGATGTCGGCCGCAGTGAACTGGCGGCAGGCGAGAAAGTCGCCATCTTCGTCGCCGGCGTTGACGTTACCCAGGTTAATCAGATCGAATTGGTTCATCTTGCCATTGTTCATCGCAAGATTGGCCGCAGCCCAGCTGTGGTCAATATCGTGCGGATATCGATCGGCGGCGCGGCCCATCGGCACCACCTGTCCAGTAGAAAGCTTGCATGTTTTCGTGCCATACGTTGCGTTGAAAGCGCCAAACATATTGTCATAGGTGCGATTTTCTTTGATAAGGAAGACGATGTGATTGATTTTTTGAATCCCAGAGAGTCCAGCGCTCGGTTGCGCGTGGGCGAGGGAAACGGCGGAAAGGAGACAAAGCAAACAAACGAGTCGCCTGAAATTCACGGAAAACCTCCTGCAAGGCGCCAACCGAACCGGAAGTCTCCATGCTGACTCGGTCCGTTGGAGTATGTCAAATCAGTTATGTCAAATCAGTAATGGGCAGTTTCACCACCGCTAGCGTTCTATGCCTCCTCTCCCATTAGGGTCTAGAATGGAGATATCAGGAGGTTCATATGCGTAGTGGAAAATACGAGAGTTCGGAGGGTACGACGGGAACAGCAATCACTTTTTTAATGATCGGGCTTGGCGTCGGCGCCGCCCTCGGTCTGTTGCTCGCTCCGAAGCCCGGGCGACAGCTGCGGAAAGATTTGCGGCGCTCCTACGACGACGCCCTGGAAACCGCCTCCGAGTGGACGGACGAGGCGAAAGACCGTTTCGAAGAAGTGGTCGAAAAGGGCTCCGATTTAGCCGACGAACTGCGGTCCAAAGCCAAGCCCCTGAGCGATTTGTTGCGGCGCTCGTAAGTTGCGGCCAAGGCTCGCCGATGGTGTCATCACCGCCGACCACTGCTCGCCTTTAGCTTGCGAGACGCTGGTCGTTAGTCCCTAGTCGATGATCGTTGGCACACCGGGTCGCCGGTTTACGGTTCGGGCTGAGTTTCGTCCTCAAGCTTGCGCTTCTTCTTGTGGACGCTGCGAATGACAATGCCCACCGAGAAGCGGAAGTTGTCCTGGTTCTTCTTCGCGAAAGTTGGAAACTGGGATCCGGTCTGCAAGTAATCAGCCTTGAGCCGCAACGCGAAACGCGGACTGATTTTGTAGTCGATGCCACCGCCGGCCACGACCGCCCGGCCGGTGCCGACTTCCTTGAAAGTTTCCCCACCGGCACTTGCCTCGCCGCGTGTGCCTTGGTGTCCGTACAGCAGTTCGCCAAACGGCGTCCAGCGTTCATACTTGCGGCGGGAAAATTGCGCGCCAAAAAGAAAGTTGTACTCTCGCGTCGTCACGTTGAACGTGCAGGATGGGGTGCCGCAGAAGGTCTGGCCCGGTGGAAATGGCGCCGGCGCGGCTCCCGGGATCTTGGAGGTTCCGAAGTATTGGCCGCCTTCCACCACAAACCCAAGCCAACTGGTCGCGTTCAGGGCCAGGGAAGCGTCCCAACCAGGCAGCCCGGCCCAGTGTCCGGCGTTAAAAAGACCGGCTTCTGCGTACGACCCGCCGGCAAACAGTTCGAAGCGCGGGAACTGGACCGGAGGTGCGGGATTGGCGGTTCGAGTTTGCGTTGGAATCGGAACGGTCTCAGGGGCGGGTGCTGGCGCCGGAGCTTGATCTGTAGTGGGAGCCGGAGTTGGGGCCTGCGTTGGGGCCTGCGCCCACGAAATCACACACAGTGCAGCCACGCCAACCAAAACTCCCAGGTATTTCCTCACGATTCCTCCTTGAAACTAGTTTTGATGCCCAGCCCCTAAAGGGGCGTCTGATTACGGCGCGCTTGCGGCATCGCTGAAGCGATGTCCTGAAGACTGGGCACTGGCAACTGGCTACCGAGTCACTGGTTTTCCGAAAGCCGTATTGTAATGAAGCCGGATATCCCCGCATGTTCCCTGCTCGGGCGAATAGACCACGCAGGTGTCGAAGGGCCGCGAATAGACGTGCAGCGTCACCGCGCGCTGGTTCGCTGCCCGCGGATTCACTACCCGGTGCACCGGCTCTCGCGGATCGACCGCGCAAGGATTGGCCGCCGTCAACTCCACCGTGTTAGATGCGAGCAACTGGCACTTACCCGCCTCGATATCCTGAAATCGCACGTGAAAATTTTCAACCCGCAAGTTTCCGATCGGCGCCGCCATCCAGCAATTCTGGTCGCGATGATTGTGCACCGAACTGCTCTGCCCAACCTCCCAGCAGATGGCGATCAGTTCGTAGAGGTCGGTTTTGTCGATGAGGTTGCGCGTATAGTGCTGCCGGTCCCAGGTCAAATAGGGCGCGAGACTGGCTTCGTCGATGGGCATCCTCGCGAGCAGGGATCTGATCTCTTCCGTGGTATCGAAGGCCGATGCCGGAAGCGCGTGCAGTTCCCGGACCAATTCGTCAATAGAGACACGGGGCGATATGATCGGCTGGCTCATGGATGTTTCGAGAAACTATTGAGTATACCGTGCGCCGCCGGTGGAGCGACTCGGTACAATGAACGAAATCCATGGAATTCAAACTGACTGCAACCGAAGTCCGCGTGCTGGGATCGCTGATCGAAAAAGACATCACCACGCCGGAGTATTATCCGCTGTCGCTGAACGCGCTGGTGAATGCCTGTAACCAGAAGACGAATCGCGATCCGGTGATGCAGTTGGACGAAGACGCTGTGCGCAACGCGCTGGACAGTCTGCAAGATCAGCGCGTGGCTGGACCCGCACGCGGCGCCGACAGCCGGGTTGCCAAGTACGAGCAGCGCTTGCAGGAGGTGTTTAACTTCACACGTCCGGAAATTGCCGTGCTGTGCGTGCTGCTGCTGCGCGGTCCGCAGACGCCGGGCGAACTGCGTGGACGCGCCGAACGCATGCATCGCTTCGAAGCGCTGGAGGATGTGCAATCAGCCTTGCAGAAATTGATGCAGCGCGAACCGCCACTGGCGAAGGTGCTGCCGCGGCAGCCGGGAACGAAAGAATCTCGATACGCGCATTTGCTTGGCGGGGACGTGGTGGAAGTAGAAACGCCTGGACAGGCAAGTGCGGTGGCGGAGCGCAATCCAGCGGATGCGGAGCGCATCGCGCGGTTGGAAGAGGAAGTAGCTGAGTTGAGGAGGGATCTTTCGGAAGTGAAGGACCAGGTGGAGAGATTCCGAAAGCAGTTTGAATGAAAGCCACTCCCGAGACGCCGAGAAAAACCAAAACCTTAACCACAGGGGGCACTGGGTAGCACAGGGTGCCACAGGGGAGTCCATCGAATTTCTCGGCGACCTCGGCTTCTCGGCGGTGAAGATTTTATAGCACTCGTTCCTGCGCGTAGCCCGCCGCGCCCAGGGCCGAGATGATTTCGGCGATATGGTCGGGGCCGCGGGTTTCCATGGTGATCTCGATCGCGGTCTCACCCAGCCCCACTCCATGGTAGGCGCGGTCGTAGTCCGTCTCGACGATATTGGCGCGATGCTCAGCCAGTATCGATGTAAGGCGATTGAGCGCGCCGGGATAGTCGGGTAGGTGGACGCGCAGCCGCACAAGCCGTCCATCTTTTACGAGGCCGCGCTCGATGATGCGTGACAGCAACGTGACGTCGATGTTTCCGCCGCATACCAGCACGGCAACTTTCTTCCCCACCAACGACACTTTTCTGTTGACCAGAGCCGCGAGGGCCGCTGCGCCCGCGCCTTCAGCCAGAGTTTTTTCGCGCTCGAGCAGCAAAAGGATCGCGTTGGCGATTTCTTCTTCTTCAACGGTAACGATGTCGTCCACATACTTCTGAACCAACGGCAGGGTACGGTCGCCGGCGCGTCGGACAGCGATGCCATCGGCAATAGTGGAAGCCGCCTTGAGCGTCACGGGCTTGCCTTCGGCGACGGCAACTTTCATCGACGGCAGGCGCGAGGGCTGAACTCCGAAAACCTGAATTTTTGGATTCGACTCTTTCAGCGCGCAGGCGATACCGCCAATCAGTCCTCCACCGCCGATCGGGACGACGACGGCTTCGAGGTCGGGATGCTGAGCGAGAAGCTCCAAGCCGATGGTACCCTGCCCAGCGATAACGGCGTCGTCATCGAAGGCATGCACGAAGGTGAGGTGCTCAGCCTTACTGCGGCGAAGGGACTCTTCGAACGCTTCGTCGTAATTCGCGCCGTGCAGAACCACATCGGCGCCGTAGCCGCGTGTCGCCGAGACCTTGATGAGAGGCGTGGTCAGGGGCATACAAATCTGGGCGCGGATGCCGAGCTTGCCTGCGTGGTAGGCCACACCCTGGGCGTGATTTCCGGCCGAGGCCGCGATCACACCCTGGGCGCGTTCTGCCGGGCTCAGCGAGAGCAACTTGTTCAGCGCGCCGCGCTCTTTGAAAGCGCCGGTGCGCTGCAGGTTGTCGAGCTTCAAATAGACGGTGTTGGCGGTGGACTCCGAAAAGGTCTCCGAACGCGCGCAGGGCGAAAGGTAGATGGAGCTGCGAATGCGGCGCAAGGCCGACTGGATGTCGTTGAGAGTAATCATTTTCTGACTGCTGGCTACGGACGCATTGATCGCAATATCTTACCTGAAGGCGCAATTTGGGTCCCCGTAGAGACGCGTCCGAAGAGACCGGGCAAGCGCCGTTCTACAGAGCTAGGAAACGAAAGTGAGCAAGGGTAACCGGTCTAAGTACAACTTCCGTAATGGCCCATTAGGACAGGGACTAAGCCCTTTCGAAACCTATGCAACCGTGAAAAAGCCCGTCAGAATGGGGTTTTAGAGGATTTCATCCCCGGGGACCCATGCCTACTTCGACTGGTACCGTGCTCGCACCTATTCCCGCCCATCGGAAGTCTGCTGCGCGCGTCGCGCTGTTTGACTTGCCCGTAGCGGCTTCGCAGCTGGTGACCGAGTGTTTTCGTCAATCTGCAATCGAAACGGTCTTGATTCCGCGCGAACACGCGGATCGACTGCAACGCGAAAAGTTCGAGGCCTGCGTTTTGCCCCTCGGAGAACAAGCCGGTAGCATCATCGAGCTGGCGCGAGGATCGGCTTCCAACGCCCGCATCATCATTTACGGGCTGGGCGGGAGCGCGCAGGATGCCATGCGTTATTCGAAGCTGTGCCTCAACGCGGTGTTTCACGAACCCTTGGAGCGGTCAGCGGCGATGAAATTGGTGCGCTCGACTCGAATGTTAGTGCTGCACGAATTCCGCCGCTACGTGCGTGTACCGGTCATGACGGAGGTCGGTATCGTGATGGCCAACGGTGGACGCATAACCGCCACCAGCCAGGAGATCAGTTCCGGGGGAATGTCACTCAAGGGCCATCACGTGCCCGAACTGGCAAGTCTGGTGGAAGTATCGTTTTCTTTGCTGACGCTGCCGCGCGTCTGGGTGCGTGGGCACGTCACGTGGAAGAAACCCAACAAGAGTTTCGGAATTCGCTTCGACTCGACCGACGAACGGCGGCATCGGCTGAAAGAATGGATCGTCGCATATCTGGAAGCGTAGGCAACCCGCTCTCGGCTTTCAGCTGTCAGCTATCAGTCTTCAGTTAAACCTTCCTGACCCGGCTACAATGTTCGCGTGAGTTCTTCTTCCGCCGCTGTCGAGCCTGAGCAGCCTTCCGTTTTTGAGACGCACCGATTCTCGTTGCTGCGGAGAATTCTCTTGTGGCTTATCAGCTGGGCTACTTATCTGGCGATTTCGCTGATCGGTCCGACTCTCCGCTATTCAATATCGTTTGAAGAGCCGCCTTCGACGCCCGACGCTACTTTCGAAAAACCTGTGATTTACTCTTTCTGGCACCGGGCCGTGTTCGCCAGCACTTGGTTATGGAGAAAGAGCGGGATCGCGGTGATGGTGAGCCGTAGCTTCGATGGCGAATTCATCGCGCGGATCATTGAAAAACTTGGCTTCATCGCGGTGCGAGGATCGAGCAGCCGCGGCGGCGCGAGCGCTCTGCTCGGATTGAAGAGCCAGTTGGAGCAGGGCTTTTCGGTGGCCTTTACGATTGACGGTCCACGCGGTCCAAAATACGTCGCTAAGCCGGGCCCGGTATTACTGTCGCGGGCCAGTGCCTTGCCGATGGCGGCGTTCTACGTGGCGCTCAGCGATGCCTGGGTGTTGAACACCTGGGATGCGATGATGATCCCGAAACCATTTTCGAAGGCGCTGGCGCGCATCGGCGCCAAGATGCGAGTCCCCGCCGAAGCCGACGAGGCGGAGATGGCGGAATATCACACGCAGTTGCAGGCTGCGCTTGAACGGGTCACCCGGTTCGCTGAGGAACATGTTGCAAGAGTGGGGTCGGCGGAGTTCCCTGTAATCAAGAACTAGCAATCAAGAATGGAGAACCGGGCGCCCCGCAGGGCCCGCCCGATTGTCCAAGTGAGACGCCGGCCGCTCCTCCGTCATCACGGAGTTCCGTTTGACTTTGTGTCACGTTGCCCGCTAAATTTACCGGACCGCTGTTTCTGATCTTTCTCAAAATTAGGTTCGCGCATGATCGTAGGCCGGCGACACGCTGACTTATGGGAAGCGGGTGCAAATCCCGCGCTGCCGCGCAACTGTAAGCGAGGACATCGCAACCGATCACTGGGGCTACCTGAAAAGGGAAAACCTGGGAAGGCCGGTTGTAGTATCCGGATGCTGGGCCAATGCTCATTCGAGAGAAAAGCTCACGTCCTGACTCGCAAAGCCAGGAGACCGGCGTGAACCATCACCTAAAACCCTTTCGCGTGCAAAGGAGGATGGTATGCGTCACTCTGGTTTTCTGTTGGTGTTTTTCTTCTCTACTTCTACGGCGTTTATTTCTACGGCGTCGGCCGCAGACCCCCACATCGACCTCCGCATCAAGGTTGTTGATCCGCACTCGGCTGCGGTGGCCGGGGCGCAAGTGTCAATCTACCGGAAGGATGAGGCCAGTCCGCTGCAAGTTCGAAGCACGTCCGGCGAAGGCGAGGCCATATTTCATTTGGACTACGCAATCGGTCTGCGGGCGCAGATTTTGGCTCCGGGATTCGCCGTGGCCTGGTCGGATGTGAAAAACTCTTCGGCATCGGCAACGCTGATCAAACTTCAAATAGCGCTTCAAATCGCGACCGCATCAGAAACGGTAGTGGTGACCGCGACCCGCACGCCGGCGCCCGAGCAGGAAACGGCCAGCAGCGTGTCGCTCTTAAGCGGCGCGGCCATCGAGACCATGCAGCCCACTTCCGGCGCCGACGCTCTGCGCTTCCTGCCCGGAGCCGTCGTCAACGTCGCCGGCCAGCGCGGTGGGCTCGGATCGCTCTTCGTGCGTGGCGGAGACTCCCGTTACAACAAGGTGCTGATCGACGGTGTCCCTGTAACCGATCCGGGCGGAACATTTAATGCTTCTACTGTGCCCCTGGCGGAGACCGACCGCTTGGAGTTCCTGCGCGGCGCGCAGAGCACACTCTACGGCTCCGACGCGATGACCAGCGTGGTGCAGATCTTCACCCGTAACGGAACCACGGAGACCCCTGAGCTGCGCTTCGGCGCCGATGGTGGCACTTTCGGAACAGCGCACGGATTTGCCTCGCTGTCGGGAGCGCGGTCGCGCTTCGACTACAACGCGTTCGCCGACCAGTTCCAAACCAACGGGCAAGGGCCGAACGCGGATTACACCAACGCCCTGCAAGGCGGCAACGCGGGCGTGCAACTGAACCAGCGCGTGCAGTTCCGGCTGCGGGCGAGGCATTCGAATAGCCGTACCGGAGTTCCGGCGGAATGGGACTTTAACGGGCAGCGTCTGCTGCTGCCCGATCCCGAGCAACGAGCGCGGGAAAATGACTTTCTCGCAAGCGCGGAACTGGTGATTTCGGCTCCCGCGCGCTGGCAACACCGGTTCACGGGTTACGAGTACAACCATCGGCGACTGAACGAGGACGATTCTGCGGATCAGACTGGTTTCCCCACCGGTGGCTGCGACAATACGAATTTTTCCTTCATCGACTGTCCGTTCCTAACAACAGCGCACATCAATCGCTCCGGTTTCCTCTATCAGGGCGACTACGCGCCGCGCAGCTGGGCGCAGACCACTGTCGGATACGAGTTCGAGGACGAGAACGGAAGATTTTTCACGGACTCAAAGTCATTCAACCCATTTATGGAGTTCACCCAGCACATTTCAGGCCTACGGCTCAATCACTCCGTGTTTCTACAGGAGCATATGACATGGAAGCGGCTCTCGGCGATCGCGGGAGTGCGGTATATGCATAGCGGAACGTCCAGCAGCGTCGTGCCTGAGGTTGGGCGCACGAGCAAGGTTGTGCCTCGAGTGGCACTTACTCTGCTGGCGGTAAAGGGCGGCGAAATTTTCTCGGGAACGCGGCTCCGCTTTTCGTACGCGTCCGGTATCAAGGACGCGCGCTTTGAAGAATTGTTTGTTTCTGAACCTCCATCAATCCTGGCGAATCCCCATCTCAAGCCGGAAGAGAACCGCGCGTTTGAGGCGGGATTCGAGCAGGGCTTCTTCGGCGGGAAGTACCAACTGTCGGGTGTTTACTTCAACAACCTGTTCCGTGACCAGATCGATTTCGCGATCACCGATCCGAACACGTTTGCCGGACAATATCAGAACATCGACGAGTCCATGGCTCACGGAGCGGAAGCGCAGCTTGCGGGAAAACTCAGTTCGCGGCTCTCGCTGACCAGCGCGTACGTGTACACCTCATCACAGATTCTCCTGCAACCGTCCGCGTTTGATTCGCTGCATCAGCCGGGGCAGCCCCTCTTGCGCCGCCCCAAACACTCCGGAAATTTCCTGCTCACTTATCTCGGATCGCGCTGGGGAGCGAACCTGGGTGGGAGCTTTGTTGGCAGGCGGGCGGACTCGGATTTTTTGGGATTCAAGATTGATCACGCGGCGGGGTACGCTCGGGTCGATCTTGGCGGATGGTATGCGATCACATCGCGAGTTACGGCATACGCGAACGCCGAGAACGTGCTCAACGCTCACTACAACGAGGTGGTGGGATATCCGGCGCTGACGGCGAACTTTCGTGCGGGGGTAAGGTTTCGGATCGGAGGCGAGTAACTCTACCGGCGGCTGCCAGCCGTCTCTTTCGGCTGGTCGTCGGACTGAAGGTCGTTCACTCGAGGATCGTCCGCCACGACCGGCCTCCCAAGCGGAGTCGGGGCCCCTCCGCCGTTGTAGCGGTGGCGTACCTCGTGGAGTTTCTCCACCTCTTTTTCACCGAGCGGTTGCTCGTTGCCGAGCAGATGCGTGACCAATGCAATCTTCGCGAAGTGCTCTACAGTTTCCATTTTCATGTAAGCACTTTCGACCGAGGTGCCAAACGTCACGACCCCGTGATTCGCCATCAGGATCGCGTCATGGTTCGGAATCAGGGGCGCGAGAGCATCGGTCAGCTCAGGTGTGCCCGGAGTGCCGTAGCGGGCCAGCGGGATCGAGCCCAATCCGACAACGACCTCGCACACCAACGGACGGTTCAGATCGTATCCGGAAGCGGCAAACCCGGTGGCGGTCGGTGGGTGCGCGTGGACGATGCCATGCACGTCGGGCCGAAGGCGGTAAATCAGGAGGTGCATGCCGATCTCGCTCGAAACTCTGCGCTTACCGGCGAGGCGCTTTCCGTCCATGTCCACAATCACCATGTCGGAAGCGCGCATCCTGCCCTTGCTGATGCAGGTGGGAGTCACCAGCAGACGTGTTTCGTCGAGGCGGACTGACAGGTTCCCGTCGGTAGCTGCAACAAAACCGTTTTCGTGCAGCAGGCGGCCGAACTGCACAATCGCTAGACGATGCTGGCGGTCATTGATCCTGGCCATCGGGAAATCCTTGCGCGGCCATGTTACAGCACGCCTTAGAAACCTTACAACCACTAGAAGGTCAAAATATGTAAAGACAAAGGGACGAATTCCCAGAAACGGAGTGGCGGCTTGGACTCCCGCCCTCAAACCCTATAATCTCCTCGATGCTCGTCTCGGACTTCCACTATGACCTGCCACCCGATCGCATTGCGCAGGAGCCGTTGGCAGACCGCGCCGGATCGCGCCTGCTGCACCTGAATCGGCCGAGCCTGAATCGGCTTAACAGTGATCGCCTTAACAACGATCGGCTTGGAAGTTGGCAGGATCGGACGTTTCGCGAATTCCCCGACTTATTGCGGTCAGACGACCTGCTGGTGGTGAACAACACGCGGGTGTTCCCGGCCCGGCTCTACGGCCACCGCAGCGGACAGCGAGCCCAGCCCCTGAGCCCGCACAATCCAGCAGCACGAGATTTTCTCCGCGGGCGGATCGAGGTTCTGCTGACACGCCAGGTGGCTGAGAATCCGAATGAGTGGGAATGCCTGGTACGCCCCGGGCGGAAGATCGGGATCGGGGAAAAACTCTACTTTGGCGGACCACCCGGCTCTCCATCCGAAGCCCCACCCGAACTGGAAGCCGAGGTCATAGCCGAGGTCATCGAACGCGGCAGTTTTGGGGAGCGGCGCATCCGGTTCGCCCCGGTCGACGATTTCTTTGCCCGCATCGAGAGCATTGGACACGTGCCGCTTCCGCCCTACATCCACCGCGAAGATGATCGGGCTGCGGACCGCGATCGCTACCAGACTGTTTACGCCCAGACACGGGGATCGGTGGCGGCGCCTACCGCCGGCTTGCACTTCACCCCGGAGATCCTCGATCAAATCCGTGCACGCGGCATTGAAATTGCCGAGATCACACTGCACGTCGGCCTAGGCACGTTTCAGCCGGTACGAGTAGAAAAAGTGGAAGATCACAAGCTGCATCGGGAGTGGTACGAGATTCCAGCGGAGGCGGCGCGAGCTGTCAACTTGGCGAGAGCCGAGAAGCGGCGCGTGGTGGCCGTAGGCACAACCACCGTTCGCACATTAGAGTACGCTGCGGAGCACTCTGCGGATCGCGCGGGCGGAGATCGCGTAGTGCCGGGGCGAGGCGAGGCGGATGCATTCATCTATCCGGGCTATCGGTTTCGCATCGTAGACGCTCTGCTGACGAACTTTCATCTGCCGCAATCTACCCTGCTGATGCTGGTGTGCGCCTTGGGCGGGAAGGAATTCGTGATGCACGCTTACCAGCATGCGGTCGAGGCCGGGTACCGGTTCTACTCCTATGGAGATTGCATGTTCATTGAGTAAGCGATTCGTTGTGCAAGCACGGTTCGTATCAGGGCATCCCTTTAGCGATGCCGCTTGTGCTTCGTTACGTGAGCGCCTTCAGACGCTGCGGCCAGAGATTGGAGTTTCACCACGGGATCTTAGCGCCCGCCGAACACATGCCGCGCGATCGAAAACGTATGTAAACTTGTTCCAGGTTGATCCAGCCACTCATAAATCGCCGCCCAGCGACCATTGCAGCCTTGGTTCTGAGCCTAGCCCTCACCGGGCAGGCCCAACACAAGACTGCGCCCGCAGCCGCGCCACCCACCAAGTCGGCCAAGCTCAACGAAGACCCGCAGCTTTACCGGAACCCCACTTTCGCGTTCCGCTTCCAAATTCCCTACGGCTGGGTAGATCGAACGGAGGAGATGCAAAAGGAAGATGAGGCCGGTAAAGCAGACCTGCTGCTCGCAGCTTTCGAGCGCCCTCCCCAAGCCGCCGGAGACACCATCAACTCCGCGGTCGTGATCGCCTCCGAGAGCGTAGCGTCCTATCCCGGCCTGAAGAAAGCCGAAGACTATCTCGGCCCGCTCACCGAACTCGCAACCGCCAAAGGCTTCAAAGCCGAGGGCGAGCCATACGCGCTGCAAGTAGAGTCGCGGCAACTGTTGCGCGCGGATTTCGTCAAGCCGCTCAGCGATAAACTCACCATGCGCCAGTGCACGCTCGTGATGCTAGCGAAGGGACAGATCCTCTCCTTCACCTTCATCGCCGGCAGCGAAGACGAACTAGACGATCTGATGGACGGGCTACATTTCGGCGCCGCAAAATCACCCTAAAATGCCCGTAGAGACTCGGCTTGCCGCGTCTGGCCGGCGCCACCCAAAGCCACGTCCCTAACAGCAACAAAAAACGCAGTTTATCGTCTCGATTCCAGCCTCAAAATAACCGTCTTTTATGTTAAAATAGACACAGCTCCGGTGACAGCTAAATAGCAGAAAATTCAATAAGTTGAGGTCACCCGAGCAGTCCCGGAATCGTCCCTCCAGTCAGGTACCCGATCCGGCGTTCTCCACGGAGCAGAATGGCCACCAAAGAATTGCAAGCCGAAGTCGTTGACGCGAAGAGCGTCGACGCCAAGAACGAAGCGAAGAACGACGCGAAGAACAAGAACGGCAAACCCACCAACGGAGACTACACCGCCGACTCCATCAAAGTCCTCGGCGGCATGGAAGCCGTGCGCAAACGTCCCGCCATGTACATCGGCTCGACCGGTGAGCTCGGCCTGCATCACCTCGTCTATGAAGTCGTCGACAACTCGGTAGACGAAGCCCTAGCCGGCCACGCTGACAAGATCGAAGTCACCATCCACCTCGACAACTCCATCACCGTAATCGACAACGGACGCGGCATTCCCGTCGACAACATGGACATCGACGGCGAAAAAATTCCCGCCGCGCAGGTCGTGATGACCACCCTGCACGCGGGCGGCAAGTTCGACAGCAACTCCTACAAAGTTTCTGGCGGATTGCACGGCGTCGGAGTGAGCTGCGTCAACGCACTAAGCGAAGAACTCGATCTCGAAATCTGGCGCGACGGTTTCACCTGGGAGCAGACTTACTCGAAAGGCGAGCCCACCAGCAAACTGCGAAAAACCGGTGCCGCCAAGGTAAAGACCGGCACCAAGGTTCACTTCGTCCCCGACAAAACCATCTTCACCACCACTGTCGAATACAATTTCGATACACTCTCGCAGCGCCTGCGCGAATTGGCGTTCCTCAACAAGGGACTGCTCATCACGCTAACCGACGAGCGCCAGACTGACTCGAAGTCCGGCGAAGCCAAGCACACCGATTTCAAATACCTCGGCGGCATAGCCGAGTTCATCAAGCACCTGAACCGCGGCAAGCAAACGCTCCACGATAAACCCATCTACATGGAAGCCGAGCGCGACGGCGTGGCGATGGAAATCGGCATGCAGTATAACGACGCCTACTCGGAATCCGTTTTCAGTTTTGCCAACAACATCAATACCGTCGACGGTGGCTCGCATCTCTCCGGCTTCCGCACCTCGCTGACCCGCACCATCAACTACGCCGGACAGCAGATGGGCCTCTTCAAAGACGTAAAAGAAAATCTAACCGGTGACGACGTCCGCGAAGGCTTGGTAGCCGTGATCAGCGTCAAACTGCCGCAGCCGCAGTTCGAAGGCCAGACCAAGGGCAAGCTGAATTCTGACATCGCAGGCATAGTGCAAGCCGTGGTCAACGAAAAGCTCGGTGCATTTTTCGAGCAGAACACCACCGTAGCCCGCAAGATTATCAACAAAGCGATCGACGCCGCCCGCGCGAGAGAAGCCGCCCGCAAAGCCCGCGACCTGACCCGCCGCAAAGGCGCGCTCGATGGCGGAGGACTCCCCGGCAAACTAGCGGACTGCTCCGAGCGCGATCCCAACCGCTGCGAGCTTTTTCTGGTAGAAGGAGAATCCGCAGGCGGCACCGCCAAACAGGGCCGCGACCGCCGCTTCCAGGCCATCCTCCCGCTCAAGGGAAAAATTCTAAATGTGGAGAAAGCGCGCTACGACAAGATGCTGGCCCACGAAGAAATTCGCGCCATGATCACCGCGCTCGGCACCGGCATCTCGAAAGAAGACTTCGATCCCACCAAAGTCCGCTACGGCAAAATCATTCTGATGACCGACGCCGACGTAGACGGCTCGCACATCCGCACCCTGCTGCTCACGTTCTTCTTCCGCCACATGCAGGAGCTGATCAAGCGCAACAACGTCTACATCGCGCAGCCTCCATTATTCGGGATCAAAAAAGGCAAGTCCCACCAGTACATCAAGGACGAGCGCGAGTTCGTGAAGGTCATGGTGAAACGCGCTTCCGAAGGTCTCATCATCCGCTACGGAGAAGGCGCAGCCAAACTTGAAGGCGCCGCCCTGACCAAGTTCATTACCGTTCTGAACGAGTATCTCGGATTCCTCGACAAGCTGAACAAGCGCCTCCGCGCGGAGGACATCACCGCACTCCTGCCGAAACTCGACCTGGCAAAGCGTGTCGACTTTGAAGGCGACAAGAAGACTCCGCCAAAGAAGATCGAGAAACTCGAAAAAGAACTCAAGCGCCGTCAAAAAGAGTTAGCTCTAAAAACCGTAGAAACGCGTTTCGACGAAGAACACAATCTTTGGGAAGTACACTTCGTGAACTCGCAGGGCGCCGAGCACGTCATCAACTGGGAACTAGCCTCAACCCCGGAATGCCGGCAGCTAATCGCCAAGTTCAAGCAGATTGAGCAGTATCTTGAGCCGCCCTTCGTGGTCGAGAGTTTGCCGAGAGCGGCAAAAACGAAGGCCAGCGCCGGCGCGAGTGATGACAAGAATGAAGACACTAACGAAGACGAGGGCGAAAATAATAACGGAGACGAAGGCGAAAATCTGAGAGCCGCTGAAAAAGAAGAGGCTGAGAAGGCGCAGAAGAAATCCGGCAAGCCGCCGGCGCTTAGAGTGAGAGCAAAACAGCCCGAGATCGTCGAAAAACATACTGCCCGCGAACTCTTCGATTACGTCCTGAACGAAGGCCGCAGAGAGTACATCGTCCAGCGCTACAAAGGCCTCGGAGAAATGACCGCCGAGCAGCTCTGGGAAACGACCATGGATCCCGAGCGCCGCACTCTCCTGCAAGTCCGGCTCGAAGACATAGCCGAGTGCGAAACCATCTTCACCACCCTGATGGGCGAAGACGTTGAAGCCCGCAGAAAATTCATCGAAGACAACGCGCTGGATGTGAAGAACCTAGACATCTAGCTTGTGTGATTAGGTTCTGTGGGGCGGACCCTCCTGTCCGCCACCTTTGACTTTGATCGTGTGGGGACGGGCGTCCTCGCCCGTCCAAGCCGAGCGAAGCTCGGCAGTAACCATGGTCGCTGGTTACTCCACCTTCCTCCGTTCTTATCTGTGTTTTAGTCTAGGACGCAAGTTTGTCCCTCATCCCCGTTCTCTCCACAAGACGCGGCAAGCCGTGTCTCTACGAAATCGAAGCGGTGGCTTCCCCCGGCCATCGCCACCACGACCACAGGAAAAGGGGACATGCACAAACTTCTCGCCGCGCTCGTTAGTCTTAGTCTTACGCTCAGCCTCACACTTTCCGCCGCCGCGCAGGACAACGTCGGCACCGCGCCATCACTCACCATCTACAACCAGAATTTCTTCGTCGCTCGCGATCACTTGACGCTGGACTTGCAACCAGGCGCAAACCACATCGACTTCGCCGGAGTCACTGCCCACCTCGAACCCGATTCCGTCATCCTCCGCGATCTCACCGGACGCCCGCTGCAGATTCTTGAGCAGAGTTATCGCGCTGACCCCATCTCTCAGGAAATGTTGCTTTCGTTCTATGAGGGTAAAACGATTGATTTCCAGATACAGCGCGGCGAGAAGTTTGAAACTTTCCCGGGCAAGATCATTCGCAGCGGCTACGCGTCCGGCGTCACCTATATCAATGGGTACCCCCAGGGAGTGGCGCCCCAGCCTATCGTTCAGGTCAATGGCGTTCTGCAATTCGGGTTGCCGGGGCAGCCGCTATTTCCCGCGCTCAGCGACGATTCCATCCTTAAGCCGACGCTGACCTGGCAACTCGCGACCACCCAGGCTGGCCGCTCCGAAGCCGAAATTTCCTATGTCTCCGGCGGTATGACCTGGCAGTCCGACTACAACCTTGTCGTCTCCGACGGCGCAAAGAATGCCAGCATGAACTCGCTCGATCTCGTCGGATGGATCACCATGCAGAACCACAGTGGCAAGACGTTCGAAAACGCGCGTATCCGGCTGATGGCTGGAGATGTAAGCAAGCTGCAAGGGACGGTCAGTCGGAATGCGTATCGTCTCGAGGCCAAGGCCGCGGACATGGCCGCCGCCGCGCCCGTCGTCAGCGAGAAGTCTTTCGACGAATTTCACCTCTACACGTTGGAGCGGCCGGCGACGTTGCACGACAATGAAACCAAGCAGGTCGAGTTTGTCCGCGCCACCAGCATACAGTCGCAGCGTCTTTACATTTACGATGGCGCGCAGATCGAGCAATACGGCTACTATTCTCCCGAGCAGATTCGCAACGAGCCCGGTTACGGCACGGCTTCGAATCCGAAGGTGTGGGTGATGCAGGAGTTGAAGAACTCGGAAGGTAACCATCTCGGCATCGCGCTGCCCAAGGGACGGCTCCGCTTTTACCGTCGCGACACCGATGGCAGCTTGCAATTCATCGGCGAGAACACCATCGACCACACGCCCAAGGATGAAATGATCCGCGTGTACACCGGCAACGCCTTCGACATCGTCGGCGAGCGCAAACGCACCAATTTTCATGTTGAGGCCAATCAGCACTGGATGGACGAGACGTTTGAGGTCCGGGTGCGCAACCACAAAAAAGAGACTGCGAATGTGCGCGTCGTCGAGCACCTTTATCGCTGGAACAACTGGAAGCTCACCGACCAATCGCACCAATCAAAGAAGCGCGACGCGCAGACGATAGAATTTCCGCTAGAAGTTGCAGCCAACGGCGAGCAGATCGTGACTTACACGGTGCATTATTCGTGGTAGCGAAGTCAGCGTAGGGCGGGCGCCCTCGCCCGCCGCCGTTGATTGTGATTGTGTGGGGATAATTTTGATTGTGGAGGGACGGGCGCCCCGCCCGTCCAAGCGAAGCAAAACTCGTGCGAGGCATTCCAAATGAATCGATAGGATTCTGGCTTCAAAGTGGTGCGGTGCCCATAAACGATAACCTTTGGTTTGCCCGTGATCCAGGAGTTTCTGAGACCGATTCACAGAGGCCTCCAGAATGCATACAGCGAATGCTTTACTCAAGCACTCCAAGTTCGCAAGCGCCGCGTGCTTGACCGAGTCGTCATGACGGTGCTCCGATTCATTCGCGATGGCTTGCCGACTAGGAGTGCTTGAGTAAACGTTCTCAAGGCTGCGTTCTTAAGGCTGCGAGTGATTCGATGCACTCGGGGCAAGTGTTCACGTTTGACGACACGCACCAGACTTTCGCTGGAGCGCTGGGGGTCACAAGCTTTGGCGACATCCGATTGCAGGAGACGGCTGATAACGCCTACGGTGCTGTCGTAAACAGCTCGGTTCTTATTGGATATCAAAGGCAGGATGAGGGCCGCCATAGATCCCACGCAAAGATTTCGGCTCGTACCCGTCCAGGTCCGATATGCCGTAACGCTCAGCCGCCTCGGCGGTGATGATCGTTTTTCCAGAGAGTGTCAGCAGGTTGGGATCATCATAGAGAGCCCGGATAACGCGGCCGCTCAATTCTGTGCTCTCAAATCCCATCTTCTCCTTGAGCTGCTTGACGCCCGGATCGGTCTCCATGAGTTGCGTCAAGCGTTCCGTGGCAACATATCCAGGCCATAGAGAGATCGCGGCTACGTTGAACGGCATGAAATGCTCCGCATAGACGGCGGCCAATTTGTCGAGTCCCGCCTTGGATGCGTAGTACGCAGGGTCGTGAACCTTAGCATTGCCATAAAAAGAGATATTCACAATAAGTCCACGCCGCTGAGCGATTAGAAGAGGTGCAGCTTAGTAGGTTGCTACATGATGGCACCGCAGCCCGACATCGATGATGTTGGCCAACTCAACCGGAGCTTCCCAAAAGGGCCTGACGAACATTTTCTCGTTCAGATAAGCGGCATTATTGACCAAGATGTTCAGATGTCCGCTTTCCTGACGGACTCGCTCAAAGAGGGAACGTATCTCCTCATCGACGGATAGATCGCAGGCAACAGCGATCCCTCTGCCTCCGAGACTGTTCACCTCTTCTACTGCTTCCTGAATCGTGCCGGGTAAGAGTGCGCCGCCGGGAGCGGTATGGATTCCGCCTGCCTGGCTGCGGCCGGCGATGTAGACCGTGGCACCGCGTTCAGCGAGTGGGCGAACAACCCCTTTGCCGATACCGCGACTTCCTCCTGTGACAACTGCTACCAACTCATCGTTCCTGCTCATTCTTGTCTCCTTGCCTCAATCCCACTTATTCGCCATGAGAAAAGCTCTGCCGGAGCCGATACACGTCTGGCTTCTGATGCTCCGAGACTCCCAGGCAATCACCCGGTACCAAGTCGGCTAGACGTTAACAACGATCTTGCCGACTTGGGCGTTGGATTCGAGAAAACGCGTTGCCTCTTGAATTTGGTCAAGCCTGAAAACACGCGCAATCAGTGGCTTCAATTGACCTGAAGCAAGTCCCTTGGTGATAAATGACTTTGCTCGGTCCAATGCAGCGTCATCGTTCACAATTTCTCGGTAGGAATATCCTTTGAGTGTCAGGCTCTTGCCGAGCACGGTGAACAACGGAAATGGTGTTGGTTCGGAACTGAGTGCACCGTATTCAAGCAAGATGCCGCCACGAGACATGCTTTGGGTCAGCGGTTCGAAAGAGGGGCCTCCGACCGGATCAAATACGACGCGTGCGCCAAGCCCATTAGTAATCTCCATCACTCTCGTCACGAGATCCTCTTCCTCAGTTGCGATCACATGATGGGCGCCGTTGTCCAGCAATGCCTGCCGCTTGGCGCTCGTCCGCGTCGTGGCAATGACGGTGGCACCAACTGCCCGGGCCACCTGAAAGGCGGCAATCCCCACACTGCTTGACGCTGCAGTAACGATGACAAAGTCACCGTGCATGAGCCTTGCCTGCTCCACCAAAGCTCCCCAGGCAGTCACATACTGCATCCAGGAGGCCGCAGCCTCCTCGAACGAGATGTTCTCAGGATGCTTAACGAGGTTACGAGCTGGTACGTTGGCTACTTCTCCGTAGGTTCCCCATCGAGCGATATCCGGCGGCGGAACCAGGCTTACAACGTCGCCCGTCGTGAAGCCAGACACGTCAGCTCCTATCGCTTTGACTATGCCTGCAGCCTCATATCCAAGACGGCTCGGGAAGTGAGCCTCGTGCACGTAAGCGTGAGTACGAAACATCACTTCTGCTCGATTGAGGCCAATGCTCTTTACCTCGATCTGTACCTCGCCGCTTGCTGGTGGTGGGACTTCGATATCTTCGATCTTCAGAACGCTCGGATCGCCATACTCATGAATGCGCACGATGCGCGCCATAATCCCTCCTACTGATTTGCAATGAAAGATAGGCGAAGCCAATGCCTCAGTTCGCTGCATTTCCAGCAGCAGATCGACGCCGAGGCTTCGATTTCGCCTTCTTTTTGTTACCCGCTGAGGCCAGGACCGAGTCGAGTAGTCCCGGAAACCTCGCATCCAGATCTGCTCGCCGGAGTCGATTCATGAGCGCGGTACCGTCTTTGCGAGCCGTCACCACACCGGCAGTCCGTAAGACTCGGAAGTGATGGGACAAGCTTGACTTCGGCATATCGATATCAAAATAGCCACATGCGATCTCGTCAGTCTGGTCAAGGCGCTGCACTATGTGCAAGCGAATCTCGTCGCTCAGCGCATATAGAACCGCCGTCAATTGGAGATCAGCTGCTTTTGGTTCATTCTGAAGTTTTGCCATCTTAATGTCTCAGAGGTCCGCCGATTTTCTAGTCTCTAGCGTGCCATCCCCCAGCAGGAACTAACTATCCAAGTTGTTCGTATATTCTCGAACAACCGTTCGATGCTGCCATAGTTCGTGAAGATTCGAACAATGAACATTTAAAGCCATGTGAGGCCAAATGATGAACTCTTCCGCCAAGCCCAACATTTTCATCACGGGTGGCACCGGATACATTGCCGGTTCCTTCCTTCACCTGACGATCTTGCGCAACTATCCTCGCGAGTTCAGAATCTCCATTCTCGTTCGGCGCTCTGGAGGATGCAGAAAAAATGCGGAACCTAGGAATCGAGCCCGTCATGGGTTCGCTAGACGATTAAGAACTGATTAGGAAGGAGGTGGCGCATGCAGACGTGGTCTTCAATACAGCGAACTGCGATCGCCCGGACAGCGCCAGAGCCATAATTCGCGTTCTCTCAGAGCGATCAAAGGAGACCAGCCGTCGTCCGATTCTCATCCACACTTCCGGAGCAGGGTTGCTTTCCACAAGTTCAGTGGTTTTGGCCCCGAAGCCTCGGGGCGGATTGTCGGCAAACCGGAAATTACCGCCAGAACCAGCCGCGAGGGTCAGCTCTATGCGATGTGCCTAAGCTATAGCTTGTGGAGCTAAGCCCTACCTACTCATTCGAACTCAACGCACATTTAATGGACCACTGTTTGCGTGATGCTCTACCCATTCGCGCAGTTTGCGTAGACTTCCGAGCGACTGCAACCGTTGTCAATTTTCATCACAATCAGCCGTGTCCACTGTCACATACACCCAACTTGTCCAAATGGGAGAATGATGCTGATAGGCCAGTGCCGAGGTGCGCCGGTCTGGTAGGCGCTCTTTGACAAATCGAAAATCAGGCGCTGAGCGGCGTGTGGCCGAGCGCAATCGAAGGGGTAAGGTCCGCTTCCGAAGTCTCGAGGAAACCGGCGATTCTTGGGAGTTTGAGACATTCGGATGTCTCCATTCGGCCCCCCTCACAACCCCGCGCCAATCGAAGCATTTCGAAGCTAAGTCCTTACATATGTGGAGCATGGAGTTAAGTCATTATTCTTTAACATGTTAGCGCGAATTGTGGGGGGAGTACAAGACCAATTAGTGACTGCTGTCGAAGCGGCTATGAGGGTTTGCGTCACTGGCCTCCAGTCACGAAGATGAAAGCGTCCGCGTCACACCATTCGCGCCGTACTTCACTTCCGGATAGACCCGGTCAAACAAGACCCAAAGCGCTACGATCACCCCGAATACGAGGTAGCTTCCCTCCGGCCCAACCGAGCCGCCCGTGAGCCAATCGGGACCGTGCAAGCTGGAGCTGATCAGATGCCCAGGCAGAACCGCCCCGCTGTCGGGAACGGAGTACAGATAGCTTTCGCCCCAATCCCAGGCCATGTGAAAGCCGACAGCCCACCACAAGTCGCCCGTCCGCCGCAGCGTGAGACATAAAAAGAAGCCAATCAATCCCGCCGCCACGAGGCCAGTCTTCGCTTCGCCCGGATTGCCGCCGTGGACGGCGCCGAACGAAATCGAAAGCAGTGCCGCCGCTGGCCAGAAACCCATTCCCTTCGAGAGTACCCACTGTGAATATCCGCGCAGCAGAAACTCTTCAAAGAATCCGGTCAGCAGAAAAAGCATCGCGTAATACAGCGCGAACTTGACGATGCGTGCCCCGTGCAGATCGAGCGACCCGAAGGAGAAAGCCCCGGCCGCGCGCAGCACGAGCATCAGAACCGTCAGCGACGTGATTCCCCACAGCGTTCCCACCCAGAAGTTACGGCCAAATGCCCCGCGCGCCGGAAGGCCAAAGTCGCCGAACGGCCGGTCTTCGATCCGCGCCATGACAAGACCCGGCAAGATCGCGGCCAGCATCATGCCAGCTTCCACTACCATGCCCCACCCCACAGGGCCTCCGGCATGAGGATGGGCAAAGTGCATGAGCGCACCTTCCATCAACAGCACGATGCCGCCCATCGCCAGATAAATCAGCCAGCGGGTTCCCGCATACATGCCGTCGGGTCCGATTAAAACTTCGCGAAACGGCGATTCTCGTCGACCTTCTATGGCCATCGATGGCGCCGGAGAAGCGAGCGGCGGGGTGTCGGCCGTGGCCGGCGCCGGGGACACTTCGACAGAGGGCGGAAGCGGATTGGTATCCATCGGTGTCTGGAACATGGTAAAACACTCGGTCCCGCTTCGTCGCGTCAATGTTGCGCCGATTTCTTCATTCCGATGCTTTCCGCGCACCGCAATTTGCCGCGGCCGCGATGCTGCTGGTCTATCTTTTGCAGTGCGTCTGGCTGGTGCGCGTGCAAACGTTGCACGCCTCGGGACCGGACTCTGACCAAGCGCTGCGTATTTACCAGGGCCTCGAACAGTGGAAGAGTGGCGCGATCGCGGGGACTCCCGAATCATTGCGCTCGGAAGCCGCCACCGGCCTGCCTTCTGCCGGCCGCGCTGGCCATCTTCGTGTTCGCGACGGTTACGATCAGGACCGCTCGCCGCTTTATTACCTCGTCGCTGCAGCGCCGCTTTTGGTACGCCCCCGTTTGTGGATACCGGTATCGCTCCAGCCGTTGCTGGCTGCGTCGCCAAATCTCTTCTTCGGCGTGATGCTCGGAGGCTCGCTCTGGTACGTTGCACGTCGTCTATACGGAAACGCTGGCGGATACATCGCGCTCGCCCTCTACTGCTTTTCGCCGGCCATGATCATGAACGTGGCCGGCACGCAGAGTCTGGGTGAAATGGGCGCCGTGTGGGGAGCGTTCGGAACCGTCTTCACCGCCATCGCCGTGGCGCACACGCTCTATGCTCCCCGCGAAGTTGTGCTCTGGAATTGGCGGCGCATTCTGCTGCTGGGGCTGTCTCTGGTACTGGCGGTGGGCAACCAGTTCTCGCTCGCGATACTGGGGCTGGTAATTTTGCCGCTCATGTTCTGGGTGGCGCCAGTCCGGCAGCGCGCCGTGCTCGCGATCTGGGCCACCGCCATTGCAGTCGCCGTGGTGCTGTTGTTTGCCGGTTACTTCTTTGAGCCTGCATTGTTCTGGCAAGGAATGCTGCACGCGCGCTGGATCGACTTCGAACCGGCGGCGTTTGGGATTTCTGTCTCATATCGCAACGCTTTGCAAACGATTTTCCGCAACAGCCCGCCGCTGACGCTCGCCCTGCCTGTTGCGCTGATCACATACTTCGGATGGAAACGCACCCGCTATTTCGGCAACACCGCTCCGCTGCTGATCGCGGCCCTGATGCTCATCCTGGCCCTGGGCGCTCCCGATTTTCCGGGAGAAGGGTTCCGTCTGACCACGCTCATGTTACTCTTCGTCTTTGTCGCCGGACTATTCGCCGATCTGCTGGAGACTCCACAAAGGCCGCTCGTGACGGCTGCGCTGTGCGGATTGTTAAGCGCCTCCGCCATCTGGAACCTATGGCAGCTAGCGCGCCTAATGTAGCGACCGGCGGTCCCTAACCACATATCACACAGGTTAAAATAACTGCTCACAACCTTGGCAAGGATCAACTTAGCAAGGATCAACCATGAGCTCACTGACCCAAAATCCCATACCGAAGACCATCTACGTAACCCGCACTGGCCTCCCGCTCAGTTTCAAACTCGAGTGGCCTTTCCGTCGGGCCACGTCCGGCGCGGACTTTGACGTCCTGCACACGGTGATCACGCTGGAAAATTCCGAAGGACTGCGCGCGCTCGTGGCCGTGAATCTTTCCGTCACGCTGCGGGAGACGCTGCCTTCGCTGGAACCAAAAGACACGGAAGCTCCCGTCATCAATGCCCTGCGTAAGGAGGTCGATCACAAGCAGACGGAGTTCGCGAAATCCGGCAAGCTTGTGCCGCTGCCCTTGTCCAGCCGTCACTACAGTTTCAAACTCAAGCAGTGGGTTTTCGGGAAGGCCACCGACGAAGAAGTCGCCCGCATGATCGAGCGCAAAGTGTATTGGCAGACGCGTCTGGTCGGTGGAGACGTGTGGCTGGGCGACCCGACCGAGGCTCTCTACGTCGAGACCACCATCGATCACATTGCTGAAATCGCTGCGGGACTTGCACAGCAGGGACTCTTCACGCTGGCGCGGCGTCACGCGACGGCGCTTCCCTCCCTGATGGATCAAAAAGACCGCTTCGAATCTGAGATGGCCGCGGCGCTCCAGCAGTTAGAAGAAAAACACGCCTTCGAGCGCGGATAGGATTCGAGGTCTCGGCCCCTAAAGGGGCGTCGGAGTTCGAAGAATTGTTGGCGTCGCTAAAGCGATGCCCTGATACGGACCGGAATTCCGCTGTGCGCATAGAAGTACCACAGGCGTCTTGTCCGCAGCCCTGCGACGCTATTTACCACACCCGGCACGCGTTCTCCCGCACCATGGGCTGCCCCGGCTTGCAGTGGAACGCGGCACGAAATTCCGTCATGTTCGCGGCGACGCCATTTGCCCGGTACTTCTCTGGCGAGTGCGGATCCACCGTCGCCCGCAGCCGCTTATTCTCTTCGCGCTCATTGGTGCACCAGCTCTGCCCGTAGGCGACGAAGAAGCGCTGCTCCGGAGTCAGCCCATCGAGTGGCTCCAGTTTTTGATCCTTCGTGTCTGCCTTCCACGCCAGATAGGCCAACAGCGTCCCGCCCAGATCCGCAAGATCCTCGCCGTTCGTGAGTTTGCCGTTAATCTTGATGTCGTCGATGATCGTGTATCCGGAATATTGATCAACCACGCATTGGGCGCGCTGCTCAAATTCCTTGCGGTCGGCATCCGTCCACCAGTTGCGCAAGTTTCCCTGCGCGTCGAACTGACTGCCCTCGTCGTCAAACGCATGGGTTAGTTCATGGCCCATGGTGGCGCCGGTGTCACCGTAGTTGGGCGCAGCGTCCGAGAGCGCGCTGAACAGTGGGGGCTGCAGCACTCCCGCTGGGAAATTGATATCGTTTTTCTGTGGATCATAGTACGCATTGACTGTGGGCGGCGACATGCCCCACTCCTTGCGGTCGACCGGCTTGCCGATTTTCGCGAGCCAGCGTCGAAACTCGAACCAGGACGCCCGTTCCGAGTTTCCGATTTCGTCTCCGCGCACTATTTCCAGGGCGCTGTAGTCGCGCCAGGTGTCGGGATAACCGATCTTGTTCGCGATCGTGTGTAGCTTGGTGAGCGCTTGCTCCTTCGTCGCCGCCCCCATCCACGGCAACGCCTGGATCTCGCTCTGCATGGCCGCTTCGATCTCTCTCACAATCTTCAACGCTGCCTGTTTCGCTTCCGGACTGAAATACTTTGCTACGTACGCTTGGCCCAGCGCTTCTCCCAGATCGTTGTCCACGTCATTCGTGCAGCGCTTCCAGCGTGGCGGCAGTTCCTCCCGTCCCCGCAAAGTCTTCCCGTAGAAACTAAAATCCTCTTTCACGAACGAAGCGGAAAGGTCGCTGGCCGCATTGTGCGTGGCGTGCCAGCGCAAGTATGTTTTCCAGTCTGCCAAGGTTTCCCTTTCGATTTCTTCACTCATGACATGGAAGTAGTCCGGCGTGACTACGTTCAACGCCCCAAGCGATCCCACTCCGGTTTTTGCGAAATAGGTGTTCCAGACGAAAGCCGGCGCCAGCTTTTGTAATTCTTCCACGCTCATCTTGTGATAAAGCTTGGGAGGATCCCGCCGCTCGACACGAGTCAGCTGGCCCTTGGCTAGCGCCGTTTCGATGCGCATTACGGTCGCAGCTTCTGTGGCCGCATCGGCGGGCTTGTCTCCCAGCAACTCGAACATCTTTGCGACGTGCGACAGATAAGCCTTGCGCAGTTCTTCGGATTTGGCGTCGTCCTTCAAATAGTAGTCCCGATCCGGCAGGCCGAGTCCGCCCTGATCGGCCTCGGCGATCACTTCTGTCGAATCTTTGAAGTCCTGATTCGAGCGAAATGTGAACAGTGTGCCTCCGCCGTAGAGCGAGGGCGGAAACTGCGCAGTCGCGACATACTCCGCCAGATCCTGCTTTGACTTCAGACCCGCGATGCGCTCAAGTTCCGGCAACAGGGGCTTGGCACCGAGCTTCTCAATAGCCGCTTCATCGATGCATGACGCGTAGTAATCGCCGATCTTTTGCGTGACATCGTGGGTGACGTCGTGCTTCACAGCATCCCGCGCGCCCTTCGTTTTTCCCGCCTCTTCCAGAATCGTCCTCAACTGTGCGCGGTTATCGTCTTCGAGCTTGCCGTATGTGCCCCAGCTCGCCTGATCGGGCGGGATGGGATTCTTTTTGATCCAACCGCCGCAGGAGTACGTATAGAAATCTACGCACGGGTCAATGGTTCTATCCATGGCGGAAACATCGAGCACGGGTTCGGAGGAGGTGTGTTGGGCGAAGGCGGCCACGGCGGCCGAGAGCGCCACTAGAAGCAGAACGGAAATTTTCCAGGTCATAAGGTTTTAATCCGCGAAATTGCTCTCTGAGACTATCGCTTCGCTCTAAACTTATCCAGCGGTCACCGATCTGTCGCTGGTCTGTGCATACGTCCACCAAGGCAGTTAGACGCGAGAACTGCGCTTTCGTTAGGGAAGCTCCGGAAATAATCGGCAGGTATAGCGGCGCCCTACGGGCATTTCGCGCGTCTAAAGAAATGTGAGATTAGCGCCATCAAAGACGGCCTAGAGTATTCCTGATCAGTGACACGCTCTCGAAGATCTTCCCGCTCTGAATGCTCTTCTGTACAATACAAATAGTCAGCCAACGATCTACATTAGTACACTCCGCCTTGGTATCCCCTCTATATATCACATTCCACTTATTAACCACCACTTACGCACTACGTTTCGATTCCCACGTGGCACACGCGGCCAACGATATAGTCTCCTGGCTTCTGGCCGTGTTCCAGGGTTATTACCTCAATCGGGTAGGAGGGATTGTGCGGACGCAGGATCAAGTGACCATCTGCGGTTTCGACATACTTAATTATGCAGGTCTCATCCTTACATACGGCGTATATGTTACTTTCGCCCCTGCGGTAGGGAGTTAGCGAATTATAGTGGCGGTCGAGCAGCAGGGCGGCGCCGGGCATCGTGCGGGGATACATGCTCATGCCCCCCTGCGCATCTGCCTTGATGATAACAAAGCGTTCCCAGCCCTTGCGGTCGCCTTCCACCTCCTCCCTCAAACGCTTCAGGAAGCTCTTCTTAAACTTCAGGATCTCCTTAACGTGCATGCTCATAATCAGCGCTTCAGAGGCTGCGATATGCGGGTCTACGACCACGACGTTGTCAAAGTCGTCCTCGCCCGGCGGCAGGATCGAGGCGCGCTTGTTGACTTCGACTGGATCGATAAGATCCAGCACCGAAAGATGTTGCACGTTCAGAACTCTGTCCATGCCTTCCAAGCTAAGTCCACGCTTGCGGTTCAGGAAGTTGGAGATGTGGGCTTGCTTGTAACCGGTCTGTTCCGCCAGACGCACGCCGGTAAGTTCCCCTGCGTCGATGTATTCCCACAAGATCTTGCGAAGATTTTCTTGAAGCATGCGGAATTTCATCGCGGGAGTATAACACGGTGCAATAGCCGGGGGCTATTGTCAACATAAGTATAACATCCGGAAGGGAATAAAGTTCTTGACTTAGCCGCTTGTGAGCTATAGGATAATTTAGTTATATGTCTCATAGTGCACTTATACTGCAGGGGAAGGTTGTCAGCCATGATAGAAGTACAATTCCATGAAAACGAAGAAAGAAGCTTCGGGGAGTTTCGCCGGAAGGTGCGGTCAGCGGAAGTGCTCTCAGCGGCCATGCAGCGGTTGTTGCAGTCCATTCATTTCAACGGACGTCTAAGCGTGATTGTGCAGAACGGGCAGGTACTAAAATCCGGCTACGAGGAGGGTTACTTCCGACAATCGGAGACGGGAATAACCGCCAGGCTGCAGTAACTGCTCCTTAGCTAAATAAATAGCATCACAGGTCATCGTAAGAGAAACGAGCCCTGGGCCGAGAAATCGGTGCCGGGGTTTTTTATTGGGTTGAATTGTTTTTCATTTTATACGGAGAGAGGCAATCATGGACTTCATAGGCACTATAGAAGGCTCAGAGATCCAGGTCGAACTGAAGTATTGCGAGCGGTGCGGCGGATTGTGGCTGCGTGCGCAGGGAACAAGCGGAGTGTATTGCGCCAGTTGCCATATGTGTTTGGCAGCAATGCCTAACCCTGGGGAGGCGCCGCCCCGCAAAGCGCGCTCCCGCCGCAAAGCGCGCGCAACGGACGTTCAGAGAGAAGACCTTCAGAGCCGGGCCGAGATTGAATGTCTGCAGGGCGTGGCAGCAATGGAGGTGTGGGCATGAAAAGTGCACAAACGAGCACACAAGCATGGAGTTTGATGGGGCAAGCGGAACCACCACCGTCGGTGCTGTTTGGCGAAACGGAGATGGACCTGTGGCCCTACCGCAGGCGCACGGTAGCGCTGCTACGGCGGTACGCCCGGGCCTCGGTCGAGGTGGGGAGGCTGCCGTCGCTGCTGGGACGGGAGTTCTTCCGGTCGCGGGTCACGTCGTACACAATGAGGAACTTTGAAGACGTCGTAATCTTTGTGGCCGACATGGAGCAGGCGATCGAGAAGTTGAACGCGATCGAAAAAAAGTTGCTGGCCATGAATGTTCTGGAGGAATACACAATACCCGAGGTCGCGCGACTGCTATGTTGTACCCAGAGAACGGTCGAGCGATTCCTCCAGGATGCGCTGGACCAACTCTCGCGGATCCTGCTTGCGGGTGGTTTGATGGAAAAATTACCCTGTGTTGCGGGAGGGTCAAAAACTTGTCAAGAGGGTAAGAATTACAATTTCGATGTAAGTGGCTCAAACGAAGGTAAAAAGAAATATCGAAAAGTTGGCGGTACACCCCCCTCCGATTTGATATCCTAAACTTAAGAGTCGAAAAAAGAGAAAAACTCTGAAGGGCGCGACGCAAATCGCGCCCTTTTTCTATTTGGGGGCGGTCGGATGGCGAAAGCAAACAAGAATAGCTCAAAGTCACGGACGCCGAAGAGTGCGCATGGAGTGACTGCGGCCCCCCCAAATCCTGAGGAACGGCAGGACGCGCGAAACCGGGTCATCAACGTGATCGTGGATTCATCCGTCGATATGACCAAGCCAGTGGTGCGGTCGGTGAATGAAAAATGCGATGCTTCGGCACTACGCATTCTTTGGGAAGTTTCTCGAATGTTTCCGATGTCTGCATCGGACGATGTCGAAGAGGAAGAGCAGGAGTCGCTTGCAAAGTCGCTCATCGAGAAACTGGGGCTGTACGAAGAGTTCCCCACCATCCATGGCAGCGAGGGCGACGGGAAAGGTGACGTAGAATCAGAATAATCGTACGACGAAGATTGAGGATTGGGCGGGGAAGTCGAACGGAACGCAGCATGGACATGACCTGGGTCACGGAACGAGTTGCGCTGGGCGGTGGGATATGGAATGCCCGGAACATGGAAGAACTGGCGCAAGCCGGTGTGACCCACGTGCTCAACATGCAGATCGAGTTCGATGACTGGCCGCTCGCGGAGCCACACGGGATCCGTGTGCTGTGGAATCCGACCGACGACGATTTTTTGCCGAAGTCTCCGGAACTGCTGAAACGCGGCGTCGATTTTGCGCTGGAAGCTCTGGATGACCCGAAGGCGCGGATTTACATTCATTGCGCCGCAGGGGTGCACCGAGCGCCAATGATGACGCTGGCGGTATTAAGTGCGATGGAGTGGGAAATAGAAGCGGCCATGGTGCTGATCGAAACGCGAAGGCCGGTGGTTGATTTCGCGGATGTGTATGTAGAGAGCGTGCGGCGATTTCTGGAGTCGCGAGTTGAGAGCGAGCCGCGGAGTTCAGACTGACAATCGGAATTGCGTTGGGAGGAAGTATGCGAAAGGGGCGCCGCTCGGCAGAGCGGCTTTATTATTGGCCCGAGTTGGGGTCGCGTGCGCTCACGAGGAGAGAACAAGAGATGCCGAGATCGTTCGCGGTGAATGACAAGAGTTTTCCGATGGTGGCGCAAGTGGTGATTTCGCTGACGCTGGTTCTGGTGATGGCGTTGACGCTGTCGACCAGGTTGCAGGCGCAAGGCCCAGCGCTCACAACAATCAGCGGCACGGTGTATCGAGCTGACGGAACCGCCGCATCGGGTACGGTATTGGTTTCATGGCCGTCGTTCCAGACCGCAGAGGGAGATGCGGTGGCGGCCGGCAATCTGAGTGTGACGATAGGACCGCTCGGTGCGTTTACCGCGCATCTGGTCCCCAACGTAGGCGCGTCTCCGGCTGGAACTTACTATGTTGTGGTTTTCCAACTGAATGACGGAACGGTACGGACGGAATATTGGGCGGTTCCGGCGACATCGCCGACTACCATCGCTGCGGTACTAACGACACCGGGCACAGGGCTAGGAAACCTCGCCGCGACGCAGCAGTACGTGAATACGGCAGTGGCGACTCGCGCGCTGGACGCAACGGTAGTGCACTTGTCTGGAACGGAAACGATCACCGGCGCGAAACAGTTTGCTTTGCCTCCGGCGCTCCCGACGCCGTCCGGAGTCAATGACGCTGCGAACAAGGGCTATGTGGATGCTGCGGTGGCGAATGTTGGCGGGGGATCGTTTGTGTCCAAGGCGGGCGACACGATGAGTGGTCCATTAACCCTGCCCGCAGATCCGGCGGCACCTAACCAAGCCGCGGATCGTCACTATGTGGACAGCGGGCTTTTGGTGAAGGCGGACCGGGTAAATGGGATTGTCCCGTCCGGCGAATTGGGAGCGGGAGTCGCCAGTGCGGCTACTTGTTTAAACGGTAATTCGACGTGGGGATCCTGCGGTGGCGGCGCACCGGCGGGCATTACTTATGCCACAACAGCGCTGAATTGGACACAGACCATGTCCAGTTCATTAATAGGCGGGTCGCCCGCAACCGTTATCCTTACGCCTTGCCCAGTCGGGGTGGACTATACCTCTGGTGCAGGGTATCAGGTCTATCTCACAGATGGTGCGAGCAGCGAAGCGGTTGCGGTGACCGGTGGGTCTGCAGGTAGCGGACATTGTTCGATTACGTTTACCCCTTTCTTCTCCCACACGTCCTACACTATAGGTTCAGCTTCTTCCGGAATTCAAGAAACGGTCAACACAGTTTGTGGCGTGATTTCGACTCCTGCCTCGAACGGATTCTGCAATGTTACGATTCCGGCAAATGGATTTAATGCTTCATTGAATAGCATCTACGCAGTTCAAGGAACGATCTTCTTTCATGGAGCTCAGGGGAGATTAAGCGGGTACGGTTCTACGCTTGCCTGCACTGGCCGAGGTCCCTGTCTGCAAGTCGGTGATCGACTTAGTTCTAATCACGCGCCCTCCAATACTATAATCGGAATGAACTTTCGCACCTCAACCAACTTCTCCTCTATCCCTGCTTACGCTGGCTGCGCTATCACCAATACAGTGACCGCCAGCGGTATCCAGACCATTACTACTGCTACAGCTTGCGGTTTTCGTCCCGGTGATCTTGTTAATATCCAGTTTACCGACAGTAGCTACTATTGGGGCGATGCGGTCGTGATCTCTGTTCCGAGCAGCACTACGTTTACGGTTGCGGGAATGGGTACTATTCCGAGCCAAGCTACTCCCGGTGTGGTGGCTTTGCAGTATGCCGGGATTCTCGACAACGGCAACGGGACGAACTTCATTGACATTCACTATGACTACGGAGGGGAAGTAGGACACTTCAATAACTTCTTCGACTTCTGGGACGATGAAAACGCAGTTATCACCCGTTTTAATAACAACGCGGTTCCGTTGAATACAAATGGAAACTGGGCCGGGTCGTTCATTTACAGTGGTGGACAATCTCACGTTTCTTTCAATTTGGCTCCAGTCATCACCCTGCGCGATTCCGCGATCACTGGAAATAATTCCAACGCGGTTACCGTGAATGCTTCCAATGGACTTTATATCGACAACACCGTAATTCAGGCCACGGGCATGTGGGAAGTGTATGTTGGAGGCGGGCTTCAGGGCGTGACCTTGAAAGACGTGTATAACAACGGGTCTAACGCTGGACTGAATGGGGTTTCCACGACCCCTTACGGCGGACTGGGAAACGCCGGATTTATTGGAGGTACAATTGGCGGCAGCGCGACCCTTAAGATCGCTGGAAACGGAGGAGTACCAGGGACATTCCCTAGCGGTGGTTCTGGAGCAACGCCGTACACTTATTATGTTGTCGCCCATGATGTAACGGCGAACACCTACACCTCCCCCATGCAAATACTCAACTGGCTTTCTACGGGAAGCGATTCTATCCCCGTAAAATGGCCACGCATCGCAAACTTTGCGGACGTTATCACTTATGATGTGATAAGAATGACCTCGCCCACTCAGACTACTCCTTATCCGTGGGCCGGAACCTCAAGTTGTCCGGGCGGCGCTGGTGGAATCTGCGGGTCGGTCGCGACGGGATTGTCGCAAGCCACGGCGTGTTCCGGGACATTGATCTGCACTTTTACCGATACGGGATCATCCACCACTTCTTCTTACGCTATTCAGCAAGGAAGGTATGCAGGTGCAATCTCGTTTTGGCCGGGAGCAATTGTCACTGTAAACGCTGGAGTTATCGTAGACAAGGAACAAGGTCCGCTGGTCGGGGTGGGCTTGTTTGGGAATCCGGCTCAGATCGCGGCGCAATGCACCACGAGTTTCGGCGTCTCCTCTCCTGGCGGCTTTACCGCCTGCCAAACCAGTTATGCGGCGTCCAACAACAGCAATCCGAACCAGACGGCGACGATTATGGCGGATGACATCGCCAACGGATCGGGGACGCAGTTACTCACCAAAGGGCGGTTGAATTTCAGCACAACCCCGTACACCACTATCCAGCCTCATCACATCATCACACTCATCGACTCGCAGCCTGGACTGACGCAAGCTACCCCTGGCTATCGTCCATTAGCGAGCGTGAACGATGTGTGGATCGGAACGGATGTGGCGTCGGGCGGAGTAACACTTGGGTTAGGACAGCTTGCGTTCGGAGCCCCCGTCTCGATTTCTCATTATATCGCCCAGACCGGCGATGGCGTACACGCAAACTGGCTGGAAAAATTGAGCGCATCGCTGAAAGAGTTTAACGTTCCGGTAAAGTTTGATCAGAGTGTTACGCTCGCCGGACTGTCGAACGGCTGCCTCAATATTGCATCTGGAGTGATTGCATCCAGCGGAAGTCCTTGCGGATCTGGCGGCGGGGGAGGGGTTAATTCGATATTTGGACGCTCGGGAGCGGTTGTCGCGGCCACTGGTGACTATACGGTATCTCAAGTTACAGGGGCGGCCGTGGACGCATCGGTGGTTCATAACACGGGCGCCGAGACGATTGCTGGGGCGAAGACTTTCACAAGCAATGTCACGATGAGCGGGAACTTGTTATTGCCGCAGGGGAACGCTTTCGTTCCCGCGGCTGGCAGCATTGGGTTGGATACAGCTGCCGGGTTGCCGGTGGTGAACATTGGTGGCACAACGCATCAGGTTGCCTTTACGAGTTCGAATATCAGCGGACAGGCGGGGACAGCCCTGGCGCTGGCAGCCACTCCGACGCAGTGCAGTGGATCGTTTGCGACGGGCATTGCAGCGAATGGGAATGCGAATTGCACAACGCCAAATGCAATCCAGTTGTCTGAAACCACGCAGCCGGCCGGGATTCCTAACTGGGGAGTGTTCTGGTTTGATTCAGCCACCCATAGTCCGCGAATTATTGAAAACAATGGGCAAGTCGTCCAGTTGGGATCGACGAACCTATTTAACTCGGATCCAGGCGGCGACCCGGCGGACAATCTCGAGGTGCGCAATGGAAGCAACGCGCAGAACCTGCGCGTGTATTCCAGTTTTGTGAGTAACACGACATGGCAGCGAAGTTCCCTGGGGTTTGATGCAACGGACAACTACGCTGTGGTTCGCAGTGAGAACGCGACATCGGCGTCGGCACCCGGGTTAGGTTTGTGGATCGGGAGCGGGCTGAAGTGGGTGGTAGATGCAGCGGGCAATCTTAAACCCTGGACAGACAATTCCTTCAATTTTGGCAGTGACAGCGGAAACGCCGTGAAGAGCATCTTTGCGAAAACCTCATTTAATTCGGTTTTGTACGGGCGGAACGATTTCGAGATTCCGAATGACGGGACGACGGGCACAGTGTTGAACGAGTTGGCAGTGTTCAACACTAACAGTCCATCGCAGGCGGTGCTTGCGAGTACGGCGTCGACTAACGGCGTGATTGGGTTGGTACAAGGCGGCGCCGGCAAAAGCGGGAACGCAGCGGTAACCTGGCGCGGCTACGCATATTGCATCTTCGACAACGCCACTACCGCTGGGGATGCGGTTATTGCCAGCACGAGCACGGCTGGCGATTGTCACGATACGGGGTCCAGCGGACAACCCGGATCGCAATTGATCGGGTATGTGGACGTGACCGACGCGACGTCTGGACAAACGAATGGTATGCGCGTGAGCTTACAGCCGCCGCAGGGTGGTGGCGGCGGTAATGTCGTTTCTGTATTCGGCCGTACCGGTGCAGTGACCGCGGGGATCGGCGACTATTCTGTGTCGCAAGTTACAGGGGCTGCGGCAGACACTGCTGTTGTTCACCTGGCGGGCACTGAGACGATTAGTGGGTCGAAGACATTTTCCAGCGACGTTACCCTCGGCGGCAATCTGAATGTAGCGGGGAATATCAATCAGACAGGCACCGGTCCAACGCAATGGTCGGGGAAGAAATGGGCAGGAACGACGGTCACGGTGCCGAGCGGGATGGATTTCTCGCTTGGCATTGGGTCGGACAACGCATTCAAGTGCCAGTTGACAAGCGGTGCATCCTGCATGCCTGCGGGAGCAGTGACGAGCGTGTTCGGGCGGACGGGCGCGGTAGTTGCGGGCAGCGGCGATTACTCGGTGGCGCAGGTTACGGGAGCAGCGCCACTGGCATCCCCTACTTTCACGGGCGCGCCTTCTGGGCCGAGGGCGAACCCTGGGGATAGTTCGACTAAACTGGCGACGACGGCATTTGTGCAGAGTGCGCTCCCGGCGAATTCGACGACAATTCCTTGGCTCACTTTTTCGCACGGCGGCAGCAACATCAATTTTTCGACGGCGACCAACAAGGCCATCTTTACCGGGGTGGTTCTGGATTTCGCAAAAACCACAAGCCAGGTCAGCTATAACGTATCGACTGCGGACAACACGTCGAACACCTACGATCTGGGCATCTATTCCGGTACTTCGGGCGGGACGTGTACGCAGCAAGCACACATCGGCCCGACTGCGGGAACTTCGTTTGCCGCATCGACGGGATGGAAGACGACGAGTTGGACGGGCGGTTCCGTCACCCTGCAACCGGGACGTTACTACCTGGCTTATACGACGAGTTGCACCACAAACTGCGCGACGTTGATTGGCGATACCGGCGGGTTTACGTTCGCAGGGAGTTCCGGCGGGGCTAACTCGAACGTGGGTGTTACTGCGGGAGGCACTTTGCCGGCCACGGCAACTTGTCCTTCCGATGGCTACGCGACCACAAGCGCGCCTAACTGGGCGATCAACTAAGGGTGACATGATCAAACGAGTGTTATTGCTCCTATTTCTAGGAGGGCCGCTGGCGTGTGCCTCGGATTATTACGTTGATTGCAATTACGGGTCGAATGGGAATCCCGGCACCAGTCCGCAACAGGCTTGGCGCACTATGCTGGAAGTTGGGGTCTCCAGCTTTCAGCCGGGTGACACGATCAACCTGCGGCGTGACTGTACCTGGAACGAAACGCTGACTCCGCCCTCAAGCGGGAGCAGCGGTTCTTTGATCAAGATCGACAGCTATGGTAATGGTCAGCCTCCGCACTTGACCGGTTATTTGCCGATCGCGGCACGGTGGTGGACCCAGGTGGGAAGCACGAACGTCTGGTCGGCAACGCTGTATTCGGCCACCAGCGGGCTAGCGAATGTGGTGCAGTGTGGCATTCGGGGATTCTACTGCCTGACACAGTCGCCATCCCAAATACAGTATGTGCGATTCGGCACGATGTGGGGGATTGCCAAGGGGAGCCAGGCGGCACTTAGTCAAGATCGGGATTTCTGGTACGACTCGACGAATTACATTTTGTATGTGTACAGCGCCAGTGGCAATCCGGCGTCGCATTACTCCACGGTTGCACCAATTGTGCTGAGCGGGGGCAGCGTGCTGAATGTGAATGGCGTCTCGTGGCTGGAGATTCAGCATCTGCAAATTGACTGGTTCGACGGCTACGGAGTGCAGGTGCAGGGAGCAAGCGATCATCTCTGGCTTGCGAATATGGCCGCTGACAGTGAAGTGGAGAACGGCGCAGTGCCACTGGGCTTTTACGTGCACACGAGCGGTACGCCGGTGGACATCCACCTTTACAACACAGACGCGAACATGAACTATTCGGGTTACCGTTTTGATGGATGTATCGGCGGTGGCTGCGCGTTTGAGATCAAGAACTGCCGGGGATACGCGAATCGCGCATACGGGATTGTGGATAACGTGCAGGGAGCGGTGAGTTACGACTACTGCCATCTCTATGCGAACAATTTGGCAACAGCGTTGACGGTGGATACTTCCGGAACTCCCGGACCAGGGTCGGGGTCGCATAACGTCGCGGCCGAAACGCCGCCGTGGATCCGCGAGTGGCACCGGTGGCCCGCATATACGACGGTGAGTTATGACGATCCCGGACTTGTGCAGTACAGCGACACCTATGTCAACTCACTGCTTCCGATTATGAGTGCCAAAGCGATACCGCTCTCGATCGCGGTAGTTACTGGCGGGAGTTATTCGCAGTCGATCATCAGTGAAGTGCAGGGTTGGATCAATGCGGGATGGGACGTTAACACACACTCGATCTCACATGAGTATGGGGATCCTCCCGCAGCTAGTTGTGGGGCGAGTGGGCCGTTTCCGGTTCCATGCCACGCTTTTGAGAACTTGCAGTACACCGGGACCGTGGCGTCAAGCGCGACTCTGAATATTACCCACCGTTCACCCGGTCATGCGACGTTGACAGTGACAACCAGCCCAGATGATCCGGCAGCCGATATCGACTGGGATTTGACGCCGGCGGCACCGGGGCAGGCTTCTACCGGGCTCGACACGCTGGGTGGGATTTTATACACGCTGCAACAGCGCGGAGCGTTCTCGGTTAGTCTCGACGCGAATGCGAAGAGTACGGCGCGTAGCATTTCGCTGGTGAACGTGACGAACATGGACATTAAGACTTCGGCACAGAACCTGGATCTTGACGAAACGCAGATGGAAACGGAAGAGATGAGCTGGGCGCAGGGGTGGATGAATCTCAACTTCACCGGGCTGCCTACGAGACGCGTGTACGTGATGCCAGGGACTTATGAAGATCCGGTGACCGAGAATATTGCCGCGAGTCTGGGATATGCCGGGGTGCGCGGGACCGGCAGCCTGAAACCATGTTGCGGGGCGAACACGACGCTGGCTACGGGTTATGACGTGTTCAACATCCTGAGTCAGGGCATCGTGCCTAACTACCAGAATCTTAGTTATCAGCAGATGCGGAATCGGGTAAGCCAGGATGTATTCAAGAACGCATTGTGGGGAAGGCCAATCGGATACTTCTGGCATGTGAATGAGTTGCGGCCAGATGAAGTCGCGAACTTCATGGACGCGCTGGTTCAGGGGGGAGCAACGCTGGAGTCGAACACGCAAATGGTGAATGTTCTGTTGTCGTGCCAGCCGAATGATGTGGTGCCGTCGGGCTATGTGTCCGGCAGCTATTACGTTTGTGCGTCGAGTGGAACCGAAGAGGACTTCCGTCCGACCGTGAATTCACCGGTGAAGGATGTGGGCGCGAATCTGGGGGCAGAGTATCAATACGACTTACTCGGGATCAATCAGAACTTGTATGGCGCGGGTTGGGAGATCGGGGCGTACTCATATGTGCCGGAGAACTTTAGCGCAACCCATTGAAATGGCCCTCTTCAAGGGACGGCAGTTTTGACAGATTCTGGGCCTAAGGATTGGGAGTGGTTAGGACAAAACCTTGATGAACGCCCGGAAGGACAAAGCCAAGCCCGGGAAGGATTAGAAATTGGGGAGCTGTGGAAGCCGACCAGGCGGGATCTCTTCATCGAAGAGTGGCTAAGAATCCGGACGAAGACAACCAATCGGACCGATTTCCTATTGAACCGCGCGCAGCGGGAGTATTCCCGGAAATCCACAGAGCAGAACGTGGTGCTGAAGGCGCGGCAGCTGGGCATCACGACTTACGTCGCCGCGAGATTTTTCGTCCAAACAATCACGCGACGGGGCACCTTGAGCATGCAGGTGACGCAGGATCGAGAGTCGGCAGAGGACATTTTCCGGATCGTCCGGCGGTTTTGGGAGAAGCTACCGGATGATTGGCGGGCGGGGCTTCTGCGAACCTCGCACTGCAACGCACGGCAGCTGATATTTCCAAACCTGGACAGCGAGTACTGCCTGGCTTCGGCGGCGGAAAATGCCGGGCGAGGCCGCACCATCCAGAATCTGCATTGCTCCGAGGTTTCGCGCTGGGGCCGAACGGGTGATGAGGCGCTGGCATCGTTAAGAGCGGCGGTGGTGCCGGGCGGCGACATTGTGCTGGAGTCCACGCCGAACGGAGCGGGCGGACTTTTTTATGAGGAGTGGCAGCGCGCGGACGAAACGGGGTATACGCGTCACTTTTTTCCCTGGTGGTTTGACGCAGCGTACGTCCTGGTGCCGGGCGCTGATTTTGCCGCAACCGAAGAAGAAGCGGCGCTGGCTGCGCTTCACGGGCTGACGATCGAACAGATCGCATGGCGACGGAAACGATGGGCGTCATTCCGGGGACTGGCGGTGCAGGAATATGCCGAGGACCCGGTGTCTTGTTTCCGGGCGTCGGGAGAATGTGTCTTCGACCTGGCGTCGGTGGATCAGGCGCTGCGAGGTTCGGGCGAAGCGTTGGAGACGCGCGAGAATCAGCGGCTGACGATCTGGCTTCCGACGCAGCCGGGACGGAGATACGTAATCGGAGCCGATCCGGCGGGGGGCGGGATCGAGGGCGATTACTCGTGTGCGGAAGTGATCGACCGTCAGATGGGCGCGCAGTGTGCGGAACTCCATGGACATTGGCCTCCGCGGGAGTTTGCGGCGAGATTGGCGGAACTGGGGAAGGAATACAACACGGCACTGCTGGCGGTGGAGAGTAACAATCACGGGCACGCTGTGCTGGCGTGTCTGCGAACGCTGGAGTATCCGGAGGTGTTTGTGCAGAAGGGGCAGGATGGGTGGGTGACGTCGGCGGTGAGCCGTCCGGCGATGATTGAGAATCTGGGGTCGGCGCTGATGGAGGAGCCGGGGCTTTTCAGGAGCCTGCGACTGCTGAACGAGTGCCGGACGTTCGTAAGGTATGCGAACGGGAATACGGGGGCGGCTCCGGGAACTCATGACGATTGCGTTATGGCGCTGGCGGTTGCCTGGGCGGTGCGGAAGGCGGAAGCAGGGCGGATCTCCCAGCAGGCTGTGGAGTTTGGCAGCCTGGAAAAGTGAACATTTGGGTGTGGTGGCGGTCACAGGCAGGCGGGGGCGCAGCGGGTATAGTGCTTGTGGTGGGATTCGTTGCGGTTGCGGCGGAAGTCAGCAGCTTGAACCACAGGGGACACAGAGGAGCACAGGGGAACACAGGGGAAAGCTGTCTGGACTTATGCCTACTACTGCGGTCCAACATGTAAAGAGGATGCGGGGCGGAGCGCAGAGCCACTTGATGCGCTGCGACGACGGGCACTATTACGTGGTGAAGTTTCGAAATAATCCGCAGCACGAGCGGGTGCTGGCGAATGAGTTTCTGGCGACGCGGCTTGCAGAGCGAGTGGGACTGCCGGTGCCGGCGGCGGAGGTGGTGGAGGTTCCGCCGTGGTTGGTGGAGCACACAGCAGAACTTACGATTGTGTTGGGGAGCCACGCGATTCAGGTGGAAGCGGGACTGCAGTTCGGGTCGCGGTACGTAGTGAGTCCGGTGGAAGGGCAGGTGTTCGATTATCTTCCTCCGGAGATGCTCGACCGGGTGCGGAACCTGGGGACATTTGCAGGGATCCTGGCGCTGGATAAATGGACCTGCAATGCCGATGGACGGCAGGCGGCGTTCTGGCGGAAGATGCGGGAGAAAAAGTACTCGGCGTCATTCATCGATCAGGGATATTGCTTTAATGCGGGAGAGTGGACGTTTCCGGATTTTCCGTTGCGCGGTGTGTATCCGAGAAATGAAGTTTACGCGCGAGTGAATGGGTGGGAGTCGTTCGAGCCCTGGTTGTCGCGAATCGAGAAGCTGGATGAAGATGCGATCTGGAGAGTGGCGGGAGAGATTCCTCCGGCTTGGTATGGTGGGTCTTGGGATGAGCTGGAGGCGCTGGTACAGCGGCTGATCGAGAGGAAGACGATTGTGCGGGAGTTGATTCTCGCGTTTCGAGAGTCACCGCGGAGGCCGTTTCCGGAGTGGATGGAGAATTAGCTATCAGCCATCAGGTAAGGCATTTGGTGTCTGCTTCGGGGAAGGAACTTATGCGTGATTTTCGGGAGCTTAAGGTTTGGCATAAGGCACACGCTTTGACGCTGGATGTTTATCGCGCTACTAAGTCGTTTCCTCGCGACGAGTTGTATAGCCTGACTAATCAGACTCGGCGAGCATCGGTTTCTATTGGGGCTAACATTGCTGAGGGGGCGGGGAAGAACTCGCGGGCTGAGTTGGCGCGGTTCTTACAAATCGCGCTGGGCTCGGCTAGTGAATTGGAATATCACCTCCTATTGTCGCGCGATTTGGGTTATTTAGTGCCCGAAGTCTGCGAGCAGCTTTCGCAACAGGTTATCGAAACTAAGAAGATGTTGAGCGGGTTCGTGCAATACCTCGGCCTACGTAAAACAGGAACTGAAGGCTGAGGGCTGAAGGCTGACGGCTGACGGCTGATCTTTCGATGGCTCAGAAGCGACAACTCGAACTTTACCTGCTGCGATTCTTGCCGCATGCGTTGCGGGACGATTTCGTTACGGTCGGACTGTTACTGCTGGAGAGCGATGGCGGTTTTGCCGAGGTGCGGTTTACGCGCGACTGGAGGATGCTGCAGTGCGTCGCTCCCGATATGGAGTTGGAGTGGTTCGAGATGGTGGAGAGCGAGATCCGCGGAAGGCTGGGGAGTTTGCGGCGGCGCGAGGAACTGATCCTGCTGATGAGCGAGAGATTCGGAACGATGATCGATGTGGCGCCGACGAAGGCGGTGCTGACGGAGGATCCAGCGAAAGAGATGGAAGTGCTGACTTCGATGTACCTGGTTCCAACACAACGAGGTGAACGAACTCAGCAGCGTACCGGCCGGGTGGCGATTGTGAACACAATGAAAGAGGCGTTCGCCACGGCGGGCGTGCTGAAGCTGATGCAAAGAGATTTGGATGTGGTTAAGTACACGGGGGCGGGAGATCCATTCCGGATTGATTTTGGATATCGGATTGGGAGCGCGGTGAAGATGTTCCATGCGGTTTCGGTGGCAACGAATGTGGACCAGGCGCTGGCGCTGGCATACCGTTACTCTCGCATTGATGGCGGGATGCGACCGGAGCAATTGCAGGCCTCCTTGACGGCGGTGGTGGACCAGGGGATGGCGTTACAGGAAGAGCGGACGCGGTTCGCGATTGGGATGCTGGAGCAGAATTCCGTGCGCGTGAGGGTGGTGGGGGAGATGACTGAGATCGCGGGCGAGGTGCGGCGGGAGCTGCGGGTGTGAGATTGGATACGTTGGGAGTCAGATTTTAGAAGCGATGTCGGTTGAGAAGTTTGTGCGCGGCACGGCTTAGAGCTGTGCCGTTTTCTTTGGTGGAGAGATCCTTACCACAGAGGGCACAGAGGTACACCGGGGAAAATGGCGAACTGCGCTTGCTTGGACAGCCGAGGGCGGCTGTCCCTACGTGATTCTTAGACGGGGAGATCATGAACATCCGAGAGAAAGTGCGCGGCGCGATGCGCCGGGTGGGAGCAGTGTCTTGGGGGGAGTGGCTATCTACGAATTTGTTTGCCGGGCGCGATGGACGGCGAACGGCGGGAGCGGGGTCGAACCTGGCTCCGTTCTCTTCGCCAAGTTTTTCGCGAGGAGGAGTGTCAGCGCCACACAGTCTCGTACCGAAGCCGACGCCGGCGAATCTGCGGCGGTTTGCCGAGACACCGGTGGCGCGGCGGGCGATCAACGTAATTAAGGATCGGATTGTCGGAATGCGATGGCGCATCCAGCCCCGGCGCGGGCGTGCGCTGGAGCAGATTCCGGATGGTGCGCGGCGGATGCAAGTGCTGACCGAGAATTTCGAGTCGCCGAATCCGGATGATTCGTTCCGCTCACTGCTGGAGCAGGTGCTCGAGGATGTGATCGTTGGAGGATTTGGGGCGATTGAACTGGATTTGGTTGAGGGGTGGACGGGGCCGAGGGCCGACGGGACACCGTCGCTACCTCTCCTGATGTGGCCGGTCGACGGGGCGACGATCCGGATCATGACGGATTGGGATGGGCGTCCCGACTCGCCGCGGTATGCGCAGGTGACGGGGTTGTATGGAGCGGACGGACAGATCGTACTGAACGATGACGAGCTGAGTTATATCCGGCTAAATCCGCGGACGCATACGCCGTTCGGGCTAGGGCGGGTAGAAGTGGCGTTCGAAACGATCAATGCATTCTTGAGCGCGCACCGGTATGCGGGGCGGCTGGCTTCGAATTCGGTGGTGCAATACGCGCTGTGGCTGCAGGGTCTGACTCCGGCACATCATGAGCGGCTGATCCGGTGGTGGCAGGACGAGATTGAGGGCACGGGGCGAGTGCCGATTATTTCGGCGGAGTCGAAGCCGGAGGTGCTGCGGTTCGGGGCGGGGACGGACGCTGACCTCCGGCTGTCGTGGCAGGAATTTCTGTTGCGCATCATTGCGGATGCGTTCGATCTGCCGGCGCAGTTTCTGGGAGTCGAGCGGGACGTGAACCGGTCGACGGCAGCGGAGATGAGTGAGTTGGCATTTCGATCGGCGATTGTTCCGACGGCGCGCCTGGTGGCCGAGTATCTGACCCGGGACGCAATTGCGAAGAAGCTCGGGTGGACGGACCTCGAATTTGTCTTTACCGACGTCGATGCGCAAGACGAGATGGAGCAGGCGCAGATTGACGAGATTTTGCTGCGCAATGGGGTGGTCTCGGTGAACGAAGTGCGGCGTGCTCGAGGGCTCGCTGAGATTCTTTGAGAGATTCTGGGGGCGGACGCGAGACCTTGAACCACAGAGGACACAGAGGAACACAGGGGAAGCACAGGGGCGAACGCCTCAAGCGCGCAGGTCTGAGGAGACTAGAGATGGGATTGTCACTGGAGTCGATGGCGATTGTGATGCCTACGGTACATGGGCATCCGAACCGGGCGGGGTTCCGGGGAGTATTGACGATCGTCGATGTTGCATCGGACAAGTCGCCGTCGGGCGCGCGGGGACATCGAGTGCTGCTGACTCGGCGGGCAGCGGAGGCTGCGATTCCATCGCTGATGGGGATGGGGCTGGATTATTCGCTAGCGCTTGATCGTCACGACGCGCAGCGAAAGATTGGAGTGATTACGCGAGCTGAAATTGTGGGGCGCGTAATTGAAGTCGGCGGATTTCTCTACGCACGGGATTTTCCAGAGATCGTGGCGGAGATCGGCAGGCCAGGACGGACGGGTACGTCGGTCTCCGCGGGAGCGGGCAGGAATGTCCCCGCCAGTCGCGCGGGGCTTGGAATGTCATATGAGATCACTGATGCGCTCGTAGAAGACATTAAGGCAAGCGTGTGGGTACTCAACCGGGTGACTTTTACGGGGGCAGCGGTGCTCCGGAAAGATAAAGCGGCGTATTGCTCGACGTGGATCGAGCTGGGGTAGAGCAGCCCCTAAAGGGGCGATGATTTCCAGGCTATACGGTATCGCTAAAGCGATACCCCGATACGAATCAAAGCAGTACAAAGCAAAGCAGCAGAACGCAAAGCAGTGCGAACAGCAGTACAGGGCAAACCAGTACAAGGCAAACCAGGGAGGTTACAAGGAATGAACGAAGAGATGGTGCAGCAGATGATGGCAGCGGCGGAACGGCTGGCGGCAGCCACGGAAACGCTTGATCGCGTATTGGGAAAACTGGACGCACAACAGGAGATGCTGAATGCGAAAGTGGACCGGATCGTGGCGGCGGTCGAGGAGAGTGTCACACAAATAACAGAGCGGCATCAGACGGAGGAAACTGGAACCGATTTGCAGCAGCGGGTTGTGCAGTTGGAGAAGTCGAATGCAGATCTGAAAGCGCAAGCGTCGCGGATGGTCCGGAAGACGCTGTCGCCAGTGGTGTCGGCACTGATCGGAAAGAATGAGATCGAAGGCGAGCGGCTGGACCCAGGGGTGCTTAACAAGACGCTTGCGGCACTCAGCGTGGAACAGAGGATCGCAGTGAAGGCGGAGCTGGCGCGGGCCGGGATGATCGAGTAAGACCGGTCGTTCGTCGTTAGTCGTTGGTCGTTGATCCTTAGATTTTGGTCGTTGGGGCGCGAGTTAGATCGCGCCTTTTTCTTCTAGGAGATGAAATCCACTCATCGCAGAGTGCGCGATGACTGGGCAAGAGACGGGGCAAAGCCCCGTCACCACACATGCTCGGCAGTAACAACTCAATTGAGGAGAACACATGAAAGCGAATTTTCTGGATTTGCATGCAGCAGCGGACTTTCTGGGGCCGGGCGCGATCGAGATCAATCGGTATCAGACCGAGATCACGGACATTGTGCGGCGGCGCGGAGTGTTCGGGCAACGGATGAAGCAAGTTCCGGCGACCGGACATCCATCGCGGTTTTTCGAGGAAACGGCGATTGCTTCGCCAACGGCGGCCCAGGCGTTCGTCGATCCACGCAACATTCAGCCGACGCTGCAAGCGCCGACGCGAGTGGAGCGCAGCGTTCCGCTGAAGGCTCTGGTCTCGCAGATCAACTACAACCTGTTCGACATGGAGGTTGGGACGCAGCAGAGCCAGTTCGCATATCTGCAAGCCAAAGACCTGGCCGATGCGGTGGACGGGATCTTGCGCACGCACGATGTGGCGCTGTGGAACGGCAACGACACCTCGCTGAGCACTCCAACGACGGCGCAGTATTTCGGTGCCATCGGACAGATCGAGGCGGGGGGCAACAGCACCACAATCGCGACCACGGCCAGCATCGTGGACGGACTGAAGAGCACCATCGCGCAGATGGTGTCAAGTTCGTCATACGAGGTGCGGCCGACGGCGATCTATGCGAATCCGGTGCTGCTCGATCTGATCGACCGCGAAATGAAGGCGGAGTTCAACGTTGTACTCGCAACTTCGCAGATCACGGGCGGGCTAACCGTGAAGACCTTGAGCACGCAAGCCGGCGAACTGCCGCTGATTCCGGAGTGGGCCCTTCCTTATACGGGCACGCCGGGAAGCGGCACTGCGGTGCTGCCGGCGTACATCGTGAGCGAGGACATGATCGAGTACCACTGGCTGACGGACTCGAATCCACGGGTATTCAGGCTGGGGCTGCCGAACTCGCTTATGACGGAAAGTGTCGTGGTGAAGTTCGGGGGCGTGGTGGTGAAGGGCGCGTCCTATGCGCACTACGAAGTGAAAGTGAACCGGTAGCTTGGCGCTGGGGCGAAATCCCACTCATTCGCAACAAACGCGAATGAGTGGGGCACCCAGCTTATGACTATTTGAGGACTGGGAACCCATCATGAATTATTTGCAACCATCGGAATATGAGGCGTATGGGCTGGAAACAACGACTGCGCCGGCGTGGGTGACGGCCGCATCGGCGATTTTGGATGCGCATTGCCGCAGGGTCACGCTGGCGATTGCCCAGTACACGGAGCGGTTGCGCACGGAAAACTTACAAAGGCCGGTGCGGCTTACGTATCTGCCGCTGTCTGCGGTGGCGCCGGCAACGTCGCCGATTGTGTCGGCGCGGGCTCGATATGCGACGCCACGGCGGGGCGAACTGGTGCAAGAAGAGATGGGATGGGATGTGGCTCTCGCGTTCGGAATTCCGGGAATGTGGGCGGACCTGAACGTTGCGGACCTGGATGTGTTTCCGGCGACAGGAGAAGTCACGCTTCCGATGAACGTGCTGGGGTGGGCATTCACCGAAATGGAGATCGTATATACGGCTGGGCTTGATCCGTTTCCCGATGGAGTCAAAGTGGCATGCGCACAGCTGGTAAAGAATGCGCAGGCAACTCCGGCACTAAATGTGAAGAGAGGTGTACTTCCCGACAGAATGCAACTGATGTACTTCTCCGATTCGCTGTTGGATGAAACGGTGCAAGCGCTGCTCGCGCCCTATGTGGCGCAGAAGGTGGGATGACGATGACGGGGATCTCTGGAGCGGCGGCAGCACGGGCAGCGGATGCCATGTTACGAACTCTCGGGGGCACGGAAGTGATCCTGCTATTTGCTGCGGCGGGACTGCCGGGCGATCCCGTGACTGGACTTGGCCTGGTGGATCCGGGAGTCGAGCAGGCGTTGATTGCTCCAGTGATTGTCCGGGAGCTCACTGCGGAGACCAACGGTCCACGGCGGCGAATCGAGTTGCTGGCGGGACAGGCGGCGATGGCGGAGCAGGTGAGTCAGCGGAATGTGGCTTCAGCGGAGGTGTTGTTCGAGACGGCGCTGGGATTGGTGTACTGCGGAGAAGTTTTCCACATACAAGGGTTTGTCGTCGAGCGACTCGCGGGTGTTGCGTATCTGTACCGGGTGTCGGCGGTGTCATAGGAGACTGCGGCCAGGTCAGAGGTCAGATTGCAGAGGTTAAGAACCCATTGCGCAGAAGGCATTGGCGAATTTCTGGATTTTACCTCTGCAATCTGACCTCTGACCTTTGACCTCTGACCCGATGTTGGAGACTTGCACAGACTTATAGGAGAGATATGCAAGCAGCGAAAGACAGCTTTTATATGGCGCTGCGGGAGCGGCTTAAGGCGTTGAATCCGGCCCGAACGATGGTGATCGACGGAGTCACGGTGCCGGCGATCATGGTCCGCGAAAACATGGAACCGCGGTTTGGGGAGGCGCAGCCGGGAGCGTTTTATGTGGACTTTGGCGAAATCCTAATCGCGGAAAGCACGCGTCCGATGCTGGGACTGGATTGCCACATCTGGTACGCGAGCGAAGGCAGCGGCGGAACGGGAGTGGATCGAGGGCGCGTGCTGGCGGAGATGGATGTCGAGTTACTTAGAATTTGCGATCCGCCGCATACCGAAATGTTCGATTACAGCCAGATTCCGAGCGCTGACTTGGGATCGGGAATTTTCTGGACGGTGCCAGTAATGGGGAATGCGCCGGGAGACCTCCCGATCGATAAACAGCAGTGGAGTGCCGGCGCAGCGCGGGTCGAACGATATGCCGAGCTCAGAGTTTATTTCTTTCTGCCCGAGGTGGAAGCATGACGCGGGCGGGGTTACGGCCAGTAACACGGCAGACGCGTGCCTATTTCGCACCGGTGGATAGAGTGAACGGGCCAACGGCGATTTTTGATCCATCGAAAGATGGCGGCTTCCAACTGGATGCTCCATCGGCGCCGTGGATCGACCTGGGATGGATTGAGAATTTTCAGCGCACAACTACATCTCAGATCGCGGCCTTGATTGCCGGGACAGCGGGTGCGGTGGCAGCACAAGCGCGGCACACTTTGGGCGCGCGAATTGATTTCGAATTTCGCGACTGGGGAAAGTTGCAGATGGCTCTGGCGGGAGGCGCAGAGCACATGAATGTGCTGGCAACGGATCCGAGCGCCTCGCGGGCAGGATCAGGCGGAATTCCGCTAGTGGCAGTGCCTCTGCTCGCAGGCTCAACCGCTACGGAGCTGGTGTTGGGAGCGGGCGCTGTCGCGGGATTCCGGCCAGGTGACCTGGTGGCATGCGATGTGGATTATGCGCAGCAAGTTGGCTACGTGGGCACCGGCATCGCGGCCGCGTATGTGAAAAATCCGGTTGACGTGCGGCAGGATGCCAACTATGTACGGCGGGTTACGTTCAACGTGGGCCGCGTCGCACAGATGACGCAGACGTCGTTGCTGCTGGCGCAGGTCTTGCCGGGAGGAGTGCCGGCGGCTGGGGCATCGGTGCAGAAGGTGATGGCTTTTGTCGATCGCGAAGGCGGCGCATTTCTACAACAGTGGTCGGGGTTATTCGTGGCGGAAGAGGAATCTGGCGGACGCGTGTGTTTCTTCTATCCGATTTTGAGTCCGTGCACGGTGAAATCGGAATGGGCGCGGGAGAATCTGATCGCGATTCAAAAGCCGATCGTGGAGTTGGCATTGCAGGCATCGTTTGCGGCGCTGCCAACCCTTGACGGCAACGACGGAGCACTGGTGATTTGTTACCGCAGTTATTTCCCGCCGAGGGGAGCAGCGGTCTATTAGGGAATCACTAATTCGGATCGACCGGAGCGAGAACTTAACCACAGAGGACACTGAGGAACACAGGGGAGCACAGGGGACGGTCGATAAGCCATGAAATTACTGATTGACAACCTCGACGGTCTCGGGCCGCAGGACTACACGGCATTCGTAGATTCGGACAAGAATCCGAGCCTGGTGCGCAAGCTGAATAGCCCGGCCGAATTGAAGTTTGGCTTGGCCTCCGGAGAGAGAAGTTTGGCAGCGCCGGTGATCGGCGCTCGCGTTGCTTTGACCCTGAGCAACGGCAACGATCTGTTCACCGGCTACGTTGTCCATACGCCGACATATCAGTATCTGGGCTGGGCAGCCGGCGGGTTAGTGTACCGGTACGAGGTCGTCGCACTCAACGACGTGATGCTGATGGATCAGAAGGCACCTCCTCCTCACCCGCCGTTTGTGGACCGCAACGCTGGTGACGCGTTCCGCCAGTTGACATCGGAGGCATTGCCGGGGTGGTTTGATGTGAACGGCGTTGCGGCCGGGGATCCGATTCCTTATTACAGTGTCAACCCAGCCAAGAAATGGACCGCATCGGCGGCGGAGATTGCGCTGGCAGCGCGCTGCTTTTACCGGGACGACAATGGCAAGCTGTTCTTTGCGCCGCTGGCGGATAACACCTACGCGCTTACGGAGAATGGAGTTACGTTTTCTCCGGGCGATCTCCAATTGCAGAGCGTGAACCGGCTGGTCAATGACTTGACGATCCTCGGGCAACTAGAGCCGAGCGCGCATGTAAAGGATTACTTCGTCGGCGACGGGTTCACGACCAAGTTCTATCTGTCGCAGAAGCCCTTCACGCGTAGTAATCAGATCCCGCTGTATAACCGCACAATTCTTGACGAGGTCTATGCGGAACTGGATCCGACGCATTGGATCGCAACCGATCCGCAACATGCGATTACGGTAAGCAACGGCCAGTTGCAGGTTGCGGGAGGAACCGGGACTGATGGGCAAACGCTCCTTGACTTCATTGAAAAGATCGAGTTGGGCGGCGCCACGGTGATGGAGCACGGCGATGTCGTATTCAACGCGGCATCGGACGGGGTAATCGGCGGACTCTATGCGGGGGCGGTTTCGATCGCAGCCTGCGTCGCAGGCTTTCGCGTGACACCCGCGGGCGCCAACTGCAACATCCAGGCTCTAGTCGGAGGCTCCGTCACCGGCACAGCGCTCGCCACACAGGCTGGGCACCATTACGTGTTCACCACGCAGTTGTATCCGACGGAAGTGTACCGGATGGCACAGGTGTTTCATTCTTCACTGCACCCGAGCGGAGCGGCGCGAGGCGGCGGCGCGATTACCTGCAATGTACGAGTCGTACTGGAATTGCACGATATTGATCCGACGAATCCGGCGACGCAGATCGCACCAGCTACCGTGCTATATGACGGCCTCGTTTCGAACGCGCCGGGGTTTTGCACCTATGCGCTCATCAATGCCAGGAACATTCATTGTTCCGTAGCGTTCACGTACATATGGCTGGCAGTCGACGCACTGGTGCGCAGCACGTTGCCAGGACAAAACACGCGGACCAGGAGAACGGGATCGTTGTTGGAGGGCGCCGAGTGCCATGTTTCAACCGAGCCCGCATTGCAATTTTATCCGGAGTACATACCAGCGGCGAACGAGTTGATCGAGGTGAATTATCGCGGGCGAGGCCATGCGATGGCTCGAGTGACAAACTCGGCGAGCATTGCAGCCCATCAGCGCGGCGGAGACGATGGAGTGCGAGGAAGCGTGCGGGAGATTGGGTTGCCTGTCCCGCGCACTTCGGCGGATTGCGAAACGGCGGCACTGGCTTTGCTGGATGACTCCGGCCAGGGATGGAGTGGGGAGTATCAGGCGTGGAGCCTTTTCCTGCCGGGAGGGGCGGCGGATATTTTCCCTGGAGATGGGCTGGCGGTGAGCGTTCCATCGCGGATGGCGTCGTTTGCGGCGATCGTGCGCGAAGTGGACGTGGAGATCGCCGACATTGCCGGCGAAAATCGCCGCTACACGCTGCGCTTTGTGGACGTGGGAGATCCCTCTCTGGATTTCGCTTTTGTGACCGCCCTCGTGAAGCAAACACAGGTGCTGACGCCTATCGATGTGAGCGAGGTGGGAAGTATCTATCTTGCCGACCTCACCGACGCGGAGGTCACGAATGTGACTTCGACGACGGTGACGGTGGACGCGGGGTTCACTCCCCCGGCGGGAGGCGGTATCGAAGTGCGTTACTCAGACGCTGGGTGGGGAGTCGATAACAACCGCAATCTGGTTGGCCGTTTCACGACCAGTAATTTTACGCTCACGCGGTATGCACGGGCGCAAAACTATTTTTTAAGGAGCTATGACGGCAGCGTACCGCCGAAGTATTCGCGGTATTCGACAGCGCTGTATGTTGACTATCCATTGTGAAGATCGTGATCGTTGAAGCGATTGCCGCTCCGCGCACAGCGGATACATGCTGGAAGCTCCTGTTCGCGCCGAGGCGCAGGAATGATTCGCACACTGGCCGTCGGCACAAGATCGAGGAGATTGGCTGTGACCTTCAAGCATCCAAGCGTTCACCGCGAGTTCGTGGAGTACTCCGAAACACAGAAGCTGCACATTGTTTCGGTGTATTCAAACCCGTACCGCTGGCAGCGCAGACGAGAAACTTTTCATGATTTTCGGTTCCACATGGAGGCCAGTCCGAACGTCGTGCTGCATGTGGTCGAGGTTGCCTTCGGAGATCGGCCGCATGAAGTCACGAGTCCCGACAATCCGCTCGACTTGCAACTGCGGACGGACTCGAGCCTTTGGATCAAGGAATGCGCCATCAACGAGGGAGTAAGACGTTTCCCGCCTGACTGGCAATACGGTGGCTATGTGGATGGCGACTTTCACTTCACGCGACACGACTGGGCGCTGGAGGCAATTCACATGCTCCAGCACCATAGCTTTGTCCAGTTGTTCAGCACATACGCCGACCTGACAGGTGAAACGGCGACCAGCCATCTCGGTCATCGCCCGTACCGCATGAGCACGAGCTTTGCGTGGAATTATCTACACCAACCTGAGTTCCTGAGTTCGCGGCGAGGCCGGTGCGGAGGAACCGATACTTACTACGCCCCACTCCAACCGACTGAAGGTTTCCCTTTCGGTCATCCTCCAGGAGCGACCGGAGGGGCGTGGTCGTGGCGTCGCGATGCTTTCAATATGGTGGGTGGGATGTTGGATACCTGCATCCTGGGCAGCGCGGACTGGCATCAAGCTTTCGGACTGGTGCAAGCGACGAACGTGGCCGCCGAAATGAAACGGTGCACCGGATCTTACGTCGATACGGTGCTCAATTGGCAAGCGCGCGCCGCGAAACTGAACCGTATCGAAGGCCGCTCCTCAATGGGGTGCATCGATAACTTCGCAACGCATGCTTTTCACGGCAGCAAATCATTGCGCGCTTATGGAGAGCGGTGGGCGCTTCTGCAAAAGTGGGATTTCAATCCCACGAGCGACATCGCGCGAGACTACCAGGGATTGTGGCGCTGGACGGGAAACAAACCTGGACTCCGCGATGACGTGGCTCGATATTTCATCGAACGTTCGGAGGATGGGCCGTTGCTTCTGGGGGAAAGGCCTTTGGTTTGAAGGTTGTTGTGGAGAGCCGGGCGTCCCCGCCCGGCTGGACGGGCGAGGCGCCCGTCGCTCCACCAACGAGGCAGGCTAGCCGACTTCTTCACTCCAGTTTTCGAGGGCCTTTTTTACGAAGGCCATGAACTGGTCGGCCACGGCGCCGTCGACGACGCGATGGTCGTAACCCAGCGTGAGGTGTACGACGGAGCGAATTGCGATCGAATCCGCGCCATCTTTGTCGGTGATCACCAGGGGCTGCTTGGTGATACCGCCGACACCCATGATGGCCACGTTCGGCTGGTTGATGATGGGCAAGCCGAAGACGGCGCCAAACTGGCCGGGATTGGTAATGGTGAAGGTGGAACCTTCGACGTCGGCCGGCATGAGTTTCTTCGAACGGGCGCGCTCGCCGAGGTCGGTGATGCCGCGCTGCAGTCCCAGGAAGTTGAGCTCGTCGGCATTTTTGAGAACGGGGACGATGAGTCCCCAATCAAGGGCGACGGCTATGCCAGCGTTGACGTGCTGGTGGTAGCGGATGCTGTCGCCTTCGAGCGAGCTGTTGACGATCGGAAATTGTTGCAGGGCGATGATGGCAGCGCGCACAAAGAACGGCATGAAGGTAAGCCGCGCGCCATGGCGCTTCTCGAAACCGCTCTTGAGCTTGTTTCGTAAATTGACTATGCGAGTCATATCCACCTCGAACATGGCGTGGACGTGAGCGCTGGCGCGGCGCGATTCGATCATGCGCTGCGCGATGATCTTGCGCATTTGGGACATCGGCACCAGGTCGCCTGGAATGACAGCCGGCGCAGGGGCCGAGGCTTGACGGGGTGCGGGGGCCGCAACTGGAGCAGCCGTACGGTGCTCGACGAAATCGAGTACGTCCTGTTTGGTGACGCGGCCGCCGGTGCCGGTGCCATTGACTTTTGCAAGGTCCACGTTGTGCTCGCGAGCGAGCTTGCGGACGAGCGGGGAAGATCGGACGTCGGAATCTTCTTCTTCCTCGGGAGCGCTGGCGGCAGGCGTGGGCGGAGCCGGAGCTTCTTTCTTTGCCGATATCGGTGCGGCAGCCGAAGGAGAAGGAGCAGGAGCAGCGACCTTCGCCGGAGCGGAAGCGGAAGCGCCGTTACCGTCCCCAATCACACCGACGACGGTATTGACCTGAACCGTGTTGCCTTCGGAAACCTTGATTTCCTGAAGGACTCCGCTGGCGGGCGCGGGGATTTCGGCGTCGACCTTGTCGGTGGAAATCTCGAACAGGGGTTCATCGCGCTGGACCTTGTCACCCGGCTTTTTCAACCACTTGGTGATGGTTCCTTCGAAAATTGATTCGCCCATCTGGGGCATGACTATGTCGGTCGGCATAATTCCCTTTCCATGAAGCCCTGCGCAAACGGCGGGGAGAGCAAACAAACATTATAGCGAAGCCGAGCAGGACTTCGGGCGCAGAGGCCCGACTCGGGCGCGGGGCTTGCATTATGCAAAGACCTCGCCTTGTCAGACTAGAGGTGCGATTTCTTGTGGGAGCAAAGAGCGATGAAGAACTTCTTGGCGGTTGTATTTTTTTGCCTTCCCGCCTTCGGGCAAGCGGCTTACTCGGGTCTGGGTTTGTTCTCGGGCTCGGCAGCATACGGTTCGTCAGGAGGGGCTCCCCTGACCTACTCAGCCCGGACAGACAACTGTGTTACCGGGGCGGAAGCGGGCTGCGTTGGCGGTAGAACGACCGGGCAGGCAGCCTCGGCGATGTCGTTCATGTACCGGCCCACAGACACGGTGGCTTTCGCTAACCTCGCTCCAGCGAATACCGCTGCCACCGACCCCGACTTCAACACCTACATGGTTATGGTGACGGACACCGCTGTCCAAGGACAAACCCAGGTTTACACCATGGGCGATACTGGCGAATGGTCCGCGTTCAGCCAGGACGATACGCTATTCATTGCCAGGACCAACAACGGCGGGGCGTGGATCTATCAGGTCAATCCGTCCTTGATTCACGCGAAAGGTTGCAGCCCTTCCACCCCCTGCGTCGTGCAAAGCCGGATCCATAATGGAGCGACAGATTCCACGCATCTCGTTACTGGAGGATCGTGGACTTTTAGCGGTGTTCCGGGGGAGACCCACGTACTGTACGAACTGGGGCAGAACGGAACCCTAGTCTATAAGGACACGATAAACTCTTTGGGTTCGCCCTCAACATGGACAGTCACCCGCAGCCCCTACGTTGACTTCACCAAGAGCATAGCAACTGGCGGTCCGGTCGATTGCAGCATTATTCCGACGAGCTACACGAGCAATTGGTCTTCGACGTGGACAGTCGGCAGGGATGGATCTCTCACGGTGGGGTCGACGGGTGGACAGGACTGGCAGGCATCGTGGACTCCGACCGTAACTGAGACCTTCATCCTTTCCCAGACTGGCAATTCCGGGAAATACGGATTTCAGGTTACTGCTGTGACCGGAGCAACCGGGAGTTCGGAGCCAATCTGGTGCCAAACATCCGGCTGTACCGTGACCGATGGTGGCGTAACCTGGACTAACATCGGCAAACTCGGCGGTCAGGGAACGGGCTTCGACATATTTTCTTACGAGCCCGGCGCCGGGTGCTCTTACATCAACACGCGTATTGGGAAGATCTATCGTGGCACAGGAAACGCTCAGCCCGCTGGGTATTGGATCACGGACGACCCCATTACCTGCGCTCGCTTGGCCCAGAGTCCGCCCTGCTCTCTTGGCGACACGATGACGCTGCACGCGGCGATACAGCCGTTCAATGGAGCCTATGGTCAGTTTGGCGCTACAGGTGGCGGGGCGTTGAGTTGCTTGGTTGCCGGAACGTGCAGTTGCGCAGAGTCTAACTCTAATTATCAGGGAGCGTGGTCCAGCCCCACGACGTATGGGGTCCACGATCTCGTTTTCTACAACACCGTGTGGTATCAGTCGAAAACGGCTCACCAGAACAGTTCTACTCCGGACACCGATACTACGGACTGGAAAGTCGACGACGCCTACTGTTACGGGTACGTCTGGCAAAAGAACTCGACTACCGTTCGCCCTTGTCTGGAGCTTGGGGTGGGAGGACACAACAGTTGCGACAGTCACCGGGAAGTTGGTTACGATTCCTTCTACGCCGGAGGGAATTACTCCTCCCATTACTGGTCGCAGCCCATGACCGGCACCGGTACGGCAAATCCAGGCGTTGTAACTGTCCCAACCGCGCTTCCTGGGGATCGTCACACCAGCTATCAAAATGTAACCGCCGGCGATAAGCAACCATTTCTGATGTTCGAGACCGATGTGCCAACCGCCGCAGCCAACTACACAGCTGCTGGATACGGTGAAGTTATTGCGCTCTCGACCGATGGCAATGAAACGATGTACCGACTCCTGCACAACTATGGCACAGGCAGCTCGCCATTTTTCGCGGTACAGAACGCGGTGGGCGACATCTCGCAAGATGGAACGCTGGCGGCTATCGCCACCGACATGATGGGCACACGGGGGTCGGCTTCGGCGGCTTGGGCCGTGAGTCAGGCCTATGCTCTCGGGGACGTGATTTTCCCCGTGAACGGCAATACTGCCGGAGTTGAGTTCCAGATACTTACTGCGCCAACGGGACCGAGCGGCGGCACGGAACCGACTTGGAGCACTTGCACAACGACCTGTACCGATGGTGGAGTCAGATGGACCAATACAGGTAGGAGTTGCAACAACCTCCGCGCTTATTTCTCTCCGGCTGCGAGTAATGGCTTCAGCGCTAACGACACGATACTTCCGGTGAGTAATGATGTGGGCGGTGATATTTACCAGGCTCAGAACAGCGGCACTACCGGATCGACAACTCCGAACTGGAACACCTCGTGTCCGAACTACGGCGATACGTGCACCGCAGACGGTACGGTTAACTGGAAGAACATCGGTCCGAACACCTGTCGGGGCGACATTATCATGATGGATCTGCTGTCGGCGCACGCGGCGCCGTAATTCTGGGCCACTGAAACCCCCCATGAAAATCTCAGAGCATTTCACACTGGAGGAACTTTCTTTCTCCGAAACGGCGGCTCGGCTCGGGCTGGACAACACTCCGGGCCGGATGGTTATTACAAATTTGGGCCTTGTGGCAGCGGCCATGGAGAAAATTAGAACGCTACTTGGGGACCGGCCCATCGCCGTGCACAGTGGCTACCGTTCGGTAGAGGTAAACCGGGCTGTGGGCGGAATGGCGACTAGTGCCCATTGCCACGGCTTGGCGTGCGACTTTGTTTGTCCCGCATTCGGTGCGCCGCCAGAAGTGGCGCTAGCCATCTTAAAGTCCGACATCGAATACGACCAACTCATCCTCGAGTACGGATGGGTCCACGTTGGCTTGGCACAAAGGGGATGGTTATCCCGCCGGGAAGCTTTGACGAAGCGTTCGAAATTGGCGGCATACGAGACCGGCATTGAAGCTTGACCGGCTTCATAAGTCTGCCGAATGGGATCGATACAACCGTCACAAGGAGATACTATCGTGAAAAAGTACACCGCTTATCTGCCCACTGTTGTGCTGTTGCTTACCGCGATCGCCAACACCGCCACGCCGGCGATTGCTGTATTTTGGGCGAGCCATGCCAGCGTCGCAGCGATCTTTGCGCCGCTGGCCGTCATCGTGGCGCATTGGCTGCCTTCGCCGTATGCCGGCACCGACTCGAAAACTGGCCAGGGGACCCCGAAGCCGTGACATTGACACAAATCTCACCCTCTTTCTTGGGCAGCTATGGCGCGTCCTTTATTGCCTTGCTCGGTTTCCTATTGAATGGCTTCCTGATGTATGGGGCAGCGCAGAAGCTGGCCGGCCAGCGCGAGGAGCAGAGAGTCGCGGATCAGGCGTGGAAGAAGGAACACTCCGCGCAGGCCAACCTGCGCGATGTGGCCATCGCGGCGCTTCAGGCCATGGGGAACAGCAATGAGGCCACGGTGAAAGGCGTTCAGGGGCAACTGCTGCTCATCCAGGGGGAACTGCAGGCGCTCCGCAACCGAGCCGCCGCCTTCCCCAAACAGTAAGTAACTCGAAAAATCAAAGGAGAATCGTTTATGAGGAAAGCTCTTGTTGTCGTCCTGTCTCTTGCCATGTTCTGCACCGCATGTTCGACCGCCTGGGTATCGACACTTGATTCCATTCTGGCCGCGGCGGCGCCGGCGCTGATCAACATTCTGCAAATCGTTGCCGTGGCCAACGGCCAGCCGGTGAACGCTAACCTGGCAGCGAAGATTAATGCCGACGCTACCATCATCAAGACGTTAGCCGGCGACTTCGCCAAGGCCTCGTCCGGATCCACGCCGGGCGTTTGCCAGCAGTTGCAAGCGGCTGTGGGTGTGTATCAGGCCGATCAGCATCTTGTGCTTCAGATCGCACAGGTGGGCGATTCAAACACGCAGGCGAAAATTATGCTGCTTGCTGGCTTGGTGGCAGGCACGGTGAATGCAATCATGGCAGTGATTCCATCCTGTCAAAGCGCGGCTGTGGCTCGAAACATGAAGACCGCCGCGCCGTCCTACAGCGTGTCCACCTTCACGGATCATTACAACCGCATCCTGCTGGCGCCGACGGGTAATGCGGCAGTGGATGCGGTAACTCCGAAACTGAAACTCCATCAGCATTCGAAACTGGTACGCGCGGTGACTTTCGGAAGGCTCGAGTAGCCCAGTGGCTGCCATTATTCTTTTCTTCCTCCTCCTAAGCCATCGCGAGTCATGGGTACTCGAATACCACTGTGAGGGGTCGTCGGGAGATTTTTGCAGCGATGGCGGTCACGGAGCGGCAAAGAGTTTTCCCAGCAAGCAAGAGGCGATTGATTGGATTCAGGGTAATTACATCTATTCGCCGGACGCGCTGCAGCACGGCGACGTGCGCATGGCTTGCGTAATCACTTATCTAAACGACGACGATCCTGACCCGATCACGCGCTTCCGTAAAGAGGTTGACTGCGACACGCAAGCGAATCTGGACAAGAAGAGGGCTGCGGATACCGGCTGGAGTGAGCGTTGGAGCGATCGGGGGAGTGATCGTTGGAGTGACCAATGATCCGCAAATTTGGCGCACTCCGCGACGTTCACGATGTGCGGGACCGGATGTACCGGGCTTCGCCGCTGGCGCCGCCGGTCCCGCAACATGTGGATCTGCGGGAGTGGGGCGGACCAATCAAGGATCAGGGCGAGGAAGGCAGTTGCACCGGACACGCCTTCTCGTCCGCACGCGAGTGGATGGCTCGGAAGTATGAGAAGGCCTCTCCGGTCCTGAGCCCGCAGTGCCTGTATGTCGAGGAACTGATTGCCGATGGTTCCTTCCCGAAAGACGAAGGCGCGATGCCGCGCACCGGTTGCCAGGTGCTCACTGCGAAAGGTTGCTGCGAAGCGTCGCTGTATCCCTACATCTCGGGCAAGTTCACCGCTCCGACGGCGGCGCAAGCGCAGAACGCGCTCAAGTACAAGACGGGCGCTTATCACCGCATCGGAGGGGTGGCTGATTTTCTCAGTTGCTTGGCTGACCCAACGGCGTGGCCGGTTCTGGTCGGATTCGCAGTCTATGAGTCATTTATGACGCAGCAGGTGGCCGACACTGGCATTATGCCGTCGCCGCAATCGGACGAACAGCGGCAGGGCGGCCACGAAGTGCTTTGTCTCGGTTACGACTTCCCGAAACAACTGGCGCTGATGCAGAACAGTTGGGGCGACGGCTGGGGACAGCAGGGATATTTCTGGATGCCATTTGGGGTGATCAGTTCGCCAGACACCGATCTGTGGATGGTGCATACCGGCGGACCCTGGAACCTTATCTAATACTCGCCGCTGATGTGGAAGCGAGGCAAAGCCCCGTTGCCTCCCTTGCACTCCCCTCAGGATTTCTTCTCGATCTTTTTCTCGACTTTGGCCCACGTATCTTTCAGAGCCACGGTGCGGTTAAACACAGGGCGTCCGGGTTTGGAATCCGGGTCGACGCAAAAATACCCGAGGCGTTCGAACTGATAACGGCTTTCAATCGGCGCATCCGCCAATGATGGCTCCAACTTAGCCTGCGCGATCACTTCCAGCGAGTTGGGATTCAGGTTGCACGTGAACTCCTGGCCTTCTTCGACCTGATTCGGGTCTTCTTTGGTAAAGAGCTTGTCGTACATACGCACTTCGGCGTCGAGAGCATGCGCGGCTGAGACCCAGTGGATGGTCGATTTCACCTTGCGTCCATCCGGCGCATTGCCGCCGCGCGTGGCTGAGTCGTACGTACAGTGCACCTCAACCACTTCTCCCTTGTCGTTCTTCACTACCGTCTTCGCCGTAATGAAGTAGCCATAACGCAGACGCACCTCGCGCCCCGCCGACAGCCTGTAATACTGTTTGGGCGGGTCTTCGCGGAAATCGTCCTGCTCGATATACAGCACCTTGGAAAATGGCACTTTGCGCTTCCCGGCGCTCTCGTCCTCGGGATTATTGACCGCCTCGACTTCCTCAACCTGACCTTCAGGGTAGTTATCGATCACAATCTTCAATGGCCGCAGCACGGCCATCCGGCGCGGCGCGCGCTTGTTCAGGTCTTCGCGGACGAAGTGTTCGAGCATCGCAAGTTCCAGCGTGCCATTTGTTTTCGAAACCCCGATGGCCCCGCAGAAATTGCGGATCGATTCCGGCGTATAACCACGGCGCCGCATGCCGGAGAGCGTCGGCATCCGCGGATCATCCCAACCGGTGACGCATTTCTCCTGCACCAGAGTGAGCAGCTTGCGCTTGCTGAGTAGCGTGTAGGTAAGTCCGAGGCGATCGAACTCAATTTGCTGGGACGGAAAAATGCCGAGTTGCTCGATGAACCAGTTGTAGAGCGGGCGGTGATCCTCAAATTCGAGCGTGCAGATAGAGTGGGTCACGTGCTCGATGGAATCGGACTGACCGTGCGCGAAGTCGTACATCGGATAGATGCACCACTTGGCGCCAGTGCGCTGATGCTCGGCATGCAGGATGCGGTACATGACCGGATCGCGCATATTAAGATTCGGCGACGCCATGTCGATCTTGGCGCGCAACACACGCGAACCGTCAGGAAACTCGCCTTTACGCATGCGCTCGAAGAGGTCGAGGTTCTCCCTCGTACTGCGGTTGCGATGCGGACTGTCTTTGCCCGGCTCGGTGAGCGTGCCGCGATACTTGCGAATTTCTTCCGCGCTCAGATCGTCAACGTATGCTTTGCCATCGTTGATCAGCTTGACCGCCCATTCGTAGAGCTGATCAAAGTAATCGGAAGCGTAGTAGAGACCGTCCCACTTGAACCCGAGCCAGCAGACGTCCTTCATGATGCCGTCGACATACTCCTGCTCTTCCTTCTCCGGATTGGTGTCGTCGAAACGCAGGTTGGTCTTACCGCCAAACTCGACGGCTAATGCGAAGTTGAGACAGATGGACTTGGCATGGCCGATGTGCAGATAGCCGTTGGGCTCAGGAGGAAAGCGGGTCTGGATGGCGGCGTCGCCGAACTTCTTCGTTTTCAAATCTTCAATGACAATGTCGCGGATGAAGTTCGAGGGGCGAGGCTCGGAGGGCGAGTTCGCGCCAGATTCGTTCGATTTAGACACAGATGAATTCGCAACACTCATGCTCCTTATATTTTATATGGGAAGAGTGGATTCGCGGGTGCCGGCCGCTTTATCGGCTATCGTGCAACCCCACCCCAGTAAAGTAAGTCGCATGATAATCTGCGTCGAGATGGCAAATTGCGCGCGATGCGGTCGTCAGCTTCCAGCCCTTACCTTCGGAAAGAAGATTTGCCAGTGGTGCGTGCAGCATGAAGCTGCGCAGCGAGGCGAGGACTCCCCTGTTCAACGCGTCGAACCCGCACCCTGGATGCGGCGTCAATCCAGTTCGATGGTCGTCACTCAGGCCATCTTCGGCCTCAACGTGGCGGTATTCGCCGCCATGCTACTGCCGGGTGGTCAGGAGATCGTGGCCTTGGGCGCTAATTACGGACCGGCCACCATCGGAGGCGAGTGGTGGCGGCTGCTGACGTGTGTGTTCATCCACGGCGGGCTTCTGCACATCGCATTCAATATGTGGTGCCTGTGGGATCTCGGCAGACTGGCTGAATCAGTCTACGGCCACTGGACATTCGCCGCGGTGTACCTGATTACAGGGTTGGCGGCGAGCCTTGGGAGCTTGTTTTGGAATCCCGGAGTCCTGAGCGTTGGCGCCTCCGGGGCGATTTTTGGGATTGCAGGCGCTCTCGTCGCTTCGTTTTATTTAGGCGAGTTTTCGCTGCCACGCGCCGCAATCACGGGAACGCTGCGAAGTGTAGTCATGTTTGTCGGGTACAACCTCTTCTTCGGGGCAATCATTGCGCATACCGATAACGCTGCGCACATCGGCGGTCTGCTTATGGGGCTGCTTCTCGGCGCGCTCATCGCCCGGGTCGCTCCGCAAGGTGACGACGTAGGTCGGCGTGTTAGCGTCCTTTTAGTTGGGATCCTTTTGGTCTTTGCCGGAGCGGTGTGGTTGAGGCATCTGCATCCCGTTTTGAAGTAGCAGGCTTTCTTGTGTGGTGACGGGGCTTTGCCCCGTCCAAGGAGGACCCCGCTTCCACTTGGTGTACCGGAATTGCGGACGCGCCTAAAGCTTCTGGATGGCCTGAGCAATTCGCTCCAGCGTGGTATCCCGCCCCAGCACTTCCAGCGTTTCGAACAACGGCGGAGCGTTCTTGCGGCCGCAGACGGCTACTCGGATCGGCTGGAACATTTGTCCGGCTTTGAGCCCGAGTTCCTGCGCAGCAGCGCGGAGGTTTTGGTCTAACGGGTCGTGTTTGAATTCAGTTTGCGCCAGCACTTCTCGAGCGCGGGTTAGAACTCTGAGCGCCATGGCGGCATCGCCCTTCTGCGGGATGAGTTCGGCTGGGTCGTAGGGTGGCAGTTGGTCCACCAGGAAAAAATCGGCGACTGTCACGACGTCGCGCAGAAGTTTGATGCGCTCGCGAATGAGCGGGGTGATGGCGCGCATTTTTCCCGGCGCGATTGGGAAGCCGGCGGCATGGACAATGGGGAGCAGGCGCGCGCTGAGCTCGTCGACGGAAAGGGCTCGGATGTGCTCGGCATTGAGCCAGAGGGCTTTGGGGTCGAAGGCCTCGTCCGGTGTTGCGGCGGGCTCCTTGAAATTCACCACCGCGTTAGCGCGGTTGATGCCTTCGAGGGAAAACGCGTCGATTAGTTCCTGGCGGGTCATGTTTTCGCGATTGTCCTTCGGCGACCAGCCCAGCAGGCAGAGAAAATTGATGAAGGCTTCCGGGAGGAATCCGGCATCGCGATAGGTGGTAACGCTAACCACCGGACCGTGGCGGCGCTTGGAGAGCTTCGATCCGTCGGGGGCCACGAGCAGCGGAAGATGCGCGAACTGCGGCGGCCTAGCGCCAGCGCTCTCGAAAATGAGCACGTGCTTGTAAGTGTTCGTGAGATGGTCCTGGCCGCGGATGATGTGGCTGATACGGAGATCGATGTCGTCGGCACAGGAGGCGAGGTGGTAGGTGGGCATACCGTCGGAACGGAGGAGCGCGAAGTCTTCGATGTCGTCGGCGGATTTGATTTGCTCGCCATAAACCGCGTCAGTGAAACGGACTTGTTCGCCTGCCCCCCGGGGAACACGAAAGCGAAGGGCGAAAGACTCTCCCGTCGCGGCTCGCCGGTCGCTCTCAGCGCGGGGAAGTTCGCGCATGCCGGGGTTGAAGAGCCAGGTTTGATTGGCTCCGGATTTTTCGCTGTCGTTGATCTCGACAGCAGTGGTGTGGGCGGGGGTAAAGTCGCGGTAAGCTAGTCCCTTCTGAAAGATGGCGTCGGCGATCTGGCGATGCAGGGCCAGGCGTTCGGATTGCTTATATTCCTCGTCCCAGCTGAGGTCGAGCCAGCGCAGACCCTCGAAGATGGAGCTGACGGAGGCTTCGGTATTGCGCTCGACATCGGTGTCATCGAGTCGCAGGACCATGGTTCCTCCGTTGCGACGGGCGTAGAGCCAGTTGAAGATGAAGGTGCGGGCACTGCCAACGTGCAAGAAACCGGTGGGAGACGGCGCGAATCGAACCCGAAGCATAACTTCTGAGTATAGCGGGATCGGGGCCTGGGCCTCTATCTCGAGACGGGGCTCGCCGCGTCTCTACAGGAAATCGAAATGGTTACTAATGGGTTACGAAGGTAACTCTTCCCCCGAATATCGCTGTAGCGGTATCGCATCTTATAAGAAGATACTTTTGGAAACGCCGTGCCCAGGGCGGAACCTGCCGGAAGACACCTGTTGTTTCAATCTGTCTGGTGTGACAGGATTAGGCCAGCATTTCGGCTAAAGACAGTTCCATCCGGGACGGAATTACTCGCGTGATGAGGAAGCGTTAATCGAGGAACGTTAATCAATGAATAGCGTTGCCACAGGTCTGGTGCTGATTCCTGGGGCCGTGGCCCTGCTGGTGTTTCTCGTCTTCACCTACCTCTACGAGCAGAACCGTCATAACTATTTTCGCGCGTGGCAACTGGCCTGGGCGGCATACACGCTGCACTACGCGTTGAAGGCGGTTGAATATTTTCAAGGCCCTTCCGCATTATTGTCTTTGCTTAGCTCGCTGCTGCTGGTGGTGATGGCAATTTGCATCTTCGTCTCCACGCGGCTGATGAAGGAACCGTTCCAGCTGAAATGGTATGACGTTGCGCTGACCGTGACCGGGGTCCTGCTGGCGTATGTTAGCTTGCGGGCACACATGGCAAGCGGGGTATTCAGTGAGAAAGCGACTCCGCCGCCGATTTATTTGCAGCTGGAAATCGGGCTGGCCGCGACCCTGCTTTATTGCTCCTTCCATTTTTATCGTTATGCTTTCCGCAGGAATTCCGTGGCGTTTCGGACACTAGCGTTTTCGCTGGCGCTGTGGGCAGCGCTGATGGGCGCGGGCCAGCTTCGTCAACCTTTCCTCGATATTGTTGGCCAGCTGGGGGGGTTCCTGGGGCCGATCCCGCAGATGCTTCTGGCCATCGCGATGGTGATGGTGCTGTTTGAGAACGAGCGCAATGCAGTGCAGGAAAATGCCCTGGCGTTCTCCACCCTGGGCGTCGATCCGCGCCGATTGTTCTCGGCATCTGACCTCGTCCCCAGCTTGCAGACTTTTGTGGAGAGGTTAGTGGCGCCCCTGCCTTCGCGCCGCGCCGTCTTCTTTGTCTCCCAACAGTGGCGCGGCACCGTGCCCTCGGTACAAAAAGGTTTTTCAGCGGAATTTCTGGAAAAACTGCAAAAATCGCAAGCCGGCGAGTACATCGCCGAGCTTGCCTACAGGCGTGGAGGAGTCGTCACCTTCCGAGGTCTCGCGGAACTGGAAGAACCTCTGCCGGCGCTTTCGGGAGGAAGGTTCGAGGTCTGCAAGCAGACGCTGCTCGCGGAAGGGATCACCAACCTGATGGCGGTGAGCCTGCAGACGCGGGAGCACAATTTCGGAGTGATTCTGTTTCCGCACGCGGAGCGGCGCATGTTCGGCTCGTCGAACTTGCGGCTGCTCATCGGCCTCGCGCTGCAGATCGCGCTGACGCTGGAAAACTATATCGTAATGCATGAAGCGCAGCGGCGAACCAAGGAATACGAATTGCTCACCGAGATTGGGCAGGCTATCAGTTCTCATCTCAACCAGGACGAGGTGCTGCGCACGGTACATGTGGAACTGGGCCAGATTTTCGACACCAGCAATTTCTACATCGCGTTTCAGGAAGAAGATGAGATTCATTTCGAGCTGGAGATCGAAGGCGGCACAATTCTTCCCAAGCGCTCGCGCAAGGCCGGCAATGGATTCACCGAGTACATCATCAGGACGGGGGAGCCGCTGCTGATCGAATCCGACCTTGAACAGGTGCGGTCAAAACTGGGAGTGGATTTCGTGCCTCCGCGGCCGGCCCGGTCGTTCTGCGCCGTACCTATTTTTCTGGGGGGCAAACCCGCGGGAGTGATGGCTGCGCTGAGTACGGAGCGGGAATCGCAGTTCCTCGACAGAGACCTCGAGGTCATGCAAACCGCAGCCGGTCAACTGGGAGTAGCAATCGAGAATGCGCGCCTGTTTACCGAAGAGCAGCGCCGCGCCCGGCATCTCGCGTTTCTTAACAGCATTTCGAAAATGGCAATCTCGAGTGAAGACGCCGAACAGATGATGGCTGACATCGTGCGCGAGATCCAGAAGAACTTCCGCTACGATCACATCGGCATCGGCATCATGGACTACGCCACCAAGGATATCGAGATCAAAGCCGAGGCGGGAACGACATCACAAACGTTGGGTCGCCGGGTCGCGGTGGGCAGTGGAGTTCTGGGAAAAGTCGCGCGTACCGGGGTGAGCGCACTGGTGCAAAACGCCGGCCCGGGACAACTTGCCGGGGTGCTGCCGGAATCGCGGGCGGTGCTCTGCCTGCCGATCAGCTACGGCGAGACGCTGCTGGGCGTGCTCAACATAGAGAGTCGGGATGAAAATGCGTTTGCGCCTCAGGATGTTCTGATCCTGAATACGCTGGCCGATCTTCTGGCCACGGCCTTGCACAATTCCTTCGTCTTCCGGAAGCTGCAGCAGCAATCGATCACGGACGGGTTGACCGGCATCAAGACGAGACGCTTTTTCTGGGAGGCGCTGAGCTCGGAGTGGAAGCGCGGGTCCCGTTCAGGCCGGCCGTTCTCGGTCGTGCTGGTCGATTTGGATAAATTTAAGGAAGTCAACGATTCGCTGGGCCATCTGGAAGGGGATCTGGTGCTGGCTCGAGTTGGCCGGCTGCTCGAACAGAAGTGCCGCCAATCAAACGTGGTTGCCCGCTACGGCGGAGACGAATTCGTCATCCTCATGCCTGAGACCGGCATTGAACAGGCGCAGGTGCTGGCGGAGAGATTGCGGCTGTGGCTGGCCACCGATCCGATGCTGGAAGAGCACCACATCACCGGCAGCTTCGGCGTCGCCAGTTTCCCCCTGCACGGATTTTCTATGGAGGACTTGATTCGCGTGGCGGATGCGGGTATGTACGTGGCCAAGCACGCCGGCGGTAACCAGGTTTCCACCTCGGATGCGTTCGGCGAAGGCTCCGCAGTGCAGCGCCAGCTTGTCTCCGGTTATATCGAAGGATTTTTGCAGCGCGAGCATAACGGGCCTGAGCACCTGGAAGAACTGGTCAACACGCTCCGCAAGCTATCCGGTCGCGAGGATAATGCGGATCATAAGGCGATGAAGGAGGCCATCGAGGCCTTATCGCGCGCCGCCGAACTGAGAGAGCACAACGCGTCGGGACATGGTGAGCAATGTGGGCACTACACCGGGATCATCGCGCGCGGACTCAACCTTCCGGCGCAGGAGGTGGAAGACGTAACCTTCGCGGGGCGGGTGCATGACGTGGGCAAGCTGTTCATCCCGGACCGAATCCTGAACCAGCCGGGCCCACTAACGGAAGATGAATTCGCGGTGATCAAGACCCACCCGCACGTAGGAGCGGAAGTGTTACGGGCGATTCCTGAAATCGAGCGCGTGGCCCAGGCCATCGAATCTCATCACGAAGCCTTCGACGGCAGCGGCTATCCTTTGGGACTGAAGGGCGAGAATATACCGCTATACGGCCGCATCGTCGCCGTCGCCGACGCTTACGTGAACATGACGAGCGATCGCTCTTTCGCTCCCCCCAAGACCGACGAGCAAGCAATGGTTGAACTGGGGAAGCTGAGCGGCACCCGGTTCGATGGCATGATCGTTCGTTTATTAGCCCGCCTGCTCAAAATGGAAAGAGCCTCCAGTCTGGGCGGCGCAACCTAGGTCAGGGTCAGCATCAGGGTTGCATCTTTCGGCAGATAACTCTTGCGGCGAAACCAGTCTTCCATTGAGTCTCGAAGTTGATCGAGTGGAACGTGCGTTCCAATTTCCAGGCATCCGTCGGCCACCGGCAGCGTGTCGTCAAAAACGGATGCGTTGGTGAAGTTGCGCATGCTGAAATTGTCGAGCCACTTCAACGGACAAAGTCGAAGTTGCCCTTCGTGCTGATATTCCACGCGGACTTTCCGGGCAAACATGCCTTGATTTAAGCACAGAGACCTGTTCACCGCCGAGACGCAGAGGGCGTCGAAAGATGATCTATTTCTTTGCCTTCCTGAGCCGCTCCTCCAGTTCGTCGACTTCCCGGTTCAAGCCTTTCGGAAGATGCCTGCCAAACTTGGCAAAATGTTCCCGGATCGATGGTATTTCGGCAAGCCAGCCCTCCACGTCCACGCCCAGCAACCTGGCGATATCCGCGGCAGGAAGGTCAAGTCCCTTCGTATCCAGGTCCGCAGGCTCGGGGAGCCTGCCAATCGGTGTATCCGCAGCGTGCACTTTGCCGTCGCAGCGTTCGAAGATCCATTTCAGCACACGGCTGTTCTCGCCGTATCCGGGCCAGAGGAATTTGCCATTGTCGCCAGTGCGGAACCAGTTGACGTAAAAGATCTTGGGCAGCTTTGCACCCGGCTGGTCACCGATCTTGAGATAGTGGGCGAAGTAATCTCCCATGTGGTAGCCGCAGAAAGGGAGCATGGCCATCGGGTCTCGGCGAAGTTCGCCGACTTTGCCGGCGGCGGCGGCAGTTGTTTCACTGCTGACTGTCGCGCCTAGAAAAGTCCCATGCTGCCAATTGAAGGACTCAGTCACAAGAGGAACAACGCCCCCTCGGCGGCCGCCGAAAAGGATGGCATCGATCGGCACGCCGTTAGGGTCCTCCCACTCCGGGGCGATCACCGGGCACTGGCTGGCTGGCGCGGTGAAACGGGCATTTGGATGAGCCGCCTTGCGTGAAGAAGCTGGAGTCCATGGCCGCCGCAACCAGTCGATCAATTCGGCGGGCTTTTCGGCAGTCATCTGCTCCCACCATATGTCGCCGTCCGGAGTCATTGCGCAATTCGTGAAGATGGAATTCTTCGTGGCGGTGAGCATGGCATTCCGGTTTGACTTCATGCTCGTTCCCGGCGCAACGCCGAAAAAGCCGTATTCGGGATTGATCGCGTAGAGCCGGCCATCGGCGCCGAACTTCATCCAGGCGATATCGTCTCCGATGGTTTCGACTTTCCACCCCGGTATAGTCGGGATCAACATGGCGAGGTTGGTTTTGCCGCAGGCCGAGGGGAACGCCCCGGTGAAGTATTTGACCTGACCGGAGGGGTTCGTCATCTTGAGGATGAGCATATGTTCCGCCATCCAGCCTTCGTCACGGGCTTGCACCGACGCAATGCGAAGCGCGTGGCACTTTTTTCCGAGCAGCGCGTTGCCACCGTAGCCAGAGCCAAAGGACCAGATCTCACGCGTCTCCGGGAAGTGGCAAATGTATTTTTCCTGAGCATTGTTGGGCCAAGTCGAATCCGCCTGGTTCGCGCCCAGCGGAGCACCGACCGAGTGCAAGCCGCGCACAAAATCGCCTTCGCTTCCCAGAACCTCGAGCACGCGAGTGCTGACGCGGGCCATGATGTGCATGCTGGCCACAACGTAAGGGGAATCTGTGATCTCGACGCCGATATTCGCAATCGGTGAGCCCATGGGGCCCATGCTGTACGGGATGACATACATGATGCGGCCGGACATCGCACCCGCGAACAACCCCCGCAGCTTCTGCTTCATCTTCGCGGGATCTTCCCAGTTGTTGGTTGGACCAGCTTCCTCTTGGGTTCGCGAACAGATGAAGGTGCGGTCTTCGACGCGAGCCACGTCGCCCGGACTCGACCGGACCAGGATGCTGTTCGGACGCTTGTCGTCGGCCAGCCATATGGCGGCGCCCGTCATAACCATCAGCCGAAGCATCGCCTGATATTCCTCGTGCGAACCGTCGCACCACTGCACTCGATCCGGCTTGCAGAGCTGGGCGACTTCTTCTACCCACGCGGTTAGCCCTTTATGCTTCGTATCGGCCTTGTTTTCGCTCATGGTTTCCATATCGGAGACTAGGCTGGACATACAAACGTTCTCCTTCTTGCTGATGGAGAGCCGAGCGTCCCCGCCCGGCCGCCACACTGCTGGACGGGCGAGACGCCCATCCCTCCATCGTATGACTCATAACACGGTCGCGGTGCTAGCGGGTTGCAGCGACCGGGGGCTCGACCTCCGACACTACGCCTTCCAGGTGCTTGAGAGTCTCGTCAATGCTAAGCGAATACATTTCGCGGCCCAAGCCCTCACCCGATTCCAGCGCCGTTTTCAGAAAATGGCCAGCGATTTCCTTCGCCAGAGAATCGGTGATCAGCTTCCCCGTGCGGTTCTTGTATTCGACCCATGCCGGGTGCGGAAGAGCAACCCAGACCGGGCGCCCGTCGACCAGGAACTTGATGTCCACCGCATCGGCGTGGCGGGTGGCGATGGCTACTATCAAGGCCTCGTAGAAGCAATGTACTTGTTTCTTGCTCCAGCGGTCGGTGGCGGTGAAGTCGGTGAACATAAGAACTCAAACACGAATATCCGGTAAATATGTACCTAGCAACTATATCGTTCGCCCGAGGTGGGGAGCAAACGCCTGGGGCTCACCATCCTCCCGAGTTCGTCTAGGGATTTCAACCGTAGAGAACGCAGAGTCTCGCAAATTGATTTCCCCTGTGCCCCCTGTGCCCCCTGTGGTTAAGCTCTTGATCTTGATGTCCTGCACGAAAAGGCCGCCAACTTCGCGCCAGCAGCCGCAAATTCCGCCCTCACCCTAATCACTCTCCGGAGGCCGCTTCCCGGAAATCGGAATCCGGTGCTCCTGGTCCAGATATTCCATCGGCCCGTGATCGGAGTGCGCATTCGGTACCGGAACATCTCCCACAGCACTCATCTGCTCCAGTTCCGGCGTGGACAGCGCCTGACCCGATGTCGTGGTATAGATCGCCTCGTGGAAAAGAGATCCCGATTTCGCTTGCGCCGCGGCAAACACTGGATAAGCCTTGCCGCCCGCAAATCCCACCGAGATGTAATCCGCCACCATCGTCCCGGAGAACGTACTCGGCAGCCACGTCAGCTGCATAGGACCGGTCAGCGTCTTTGTCGCGGTCCACGTCGAGCCTCCCGTCGAAGACTGAATGAACCCGACATAGAGCGAGCAGTTGTTTCCGCACTTCGATACCGGATAAAAGTAATACGCGAGCGCAATGTGTGCCGTGGTGCCCTTTGTGCCGGGCGCAATCGCCGCGCCTGTGATGAAGTGATCCACCGTACTAGTAACTGGATCGATCGGCACGCGCTTGACCGCCGACCACGTCGTCCCCGTTGTCGATGTGCTGTAGACGATGTCATTCGACGAGCAGTTCGTGCGGAAGCGGCAGTCTGGCCACATCACGTACACCTTGCCAGCCGCATCCACTGCCGACGAGACCAAGCCGGCGCTCCGCAGGCCTCCCGCCTCTGCGTGACTGATATCGCTGGCGACGTTGACGGCTTTCGTCCAGCTCTTTCCGCCGTCGATCGACGTGAATGCAGTCACATATCCATTAAGTCCCAGCATCGGCACAATTACTTTCCCCGACGGCTTCACCACCGGCACGCCACCGAAGCCAAGATCCTGCCCAACCGTGCCCAGCGCCGCTCCCCAGGTTTGCCCGCCATCGGTCGAGGTGCTCATCCGGATCAGGTCGGTCTGCGACGTGTTGTCCCATTCCGAATAACAGTGGCCGTAAAAAGGGCTGGTAGCCTTGTTGTCGCAGACAATCCAGTTCTTGTCGGCTGAACTCGACCCAGTGACCGCGATCGGTTTGCTCCAGTTGATCCCGTCGGTCGACCGGCTCACCGCCACCGAAGTGTTGTTGCCTATTGGCAGCGTCGAGATCAGCCAAACATTGTGCAAAGCGTCATACGCCACTGCCGCATCACTGGCCGCCGACTTCGTTCCGCCCTGGTAGATCGTAATTCCCGGCAGATACCCATTGGTCCAGGTCGCGCCGCCGTTGGTTGAAGTCGCGAATCCAATGTCGGCGCCGCCTCCACCGTAAATCCGAGCCACCTGAAAGGCGCTCACAATCGTCGAGCCATACGAGAACGTACCGGGTTCGACCTCGGTAGCGTGCTGGCTTGGAGTATCGGTAAAGGTGTCCTCACTCAACTGGGTGAGGCCCACTTGAGCTTGGGCAAAAGTCGCGAACACCACGCCCGCGGCCAGGACCACGCGGCACAGCGCAAGGGCGCAGAACAACGAGGGTGCAAGAAAGCTCATTCTGATCAGCCTCGGAGAGTATTCGAGAGGATCCAGTATGGGTGCAAGGGGCAGACCTGCATAAAATAACCGATGTTTCGGGTAAGGTCTGTCACCCGGGTGGTCCGGCTCCCGCCTCAGTTTCCCGAGAGTAGCGGCTCCCACTGGCCCTGTCAACACTGTTGAAAAAACAACTTACAAAGGTGTGAAACGCTCTGCTAGCCTATCCTTATGCCCCAGTCCGTCAAAGAGCGCGTTGGAAAGTTGCGAGAAGAAATCGCGGAGATTAGCGAAGCAAACCGTCTGTACCTGCAAGGCGGGAAAAAAATCATCGGAGCATCCGATCAGGAACGCCGACTGCAGAGATTGCAGGAAATCATGGACGAACTAATGTCCTTGACTGACTGGAAAAAAACCTGAGTCTCGCACGTTCGCACACGATTTAATCCGCTGAGGATCGGACATGACCCTCAGAATCGGCAATGGGTTCTGGATCTCAGACAGGAAGAACCTTCAGTCTGACGCTTGAACTTGCATGGTTTCGGTAATCCAGAGCTGCGCCGGAGCACCTTTCGTGGTGCGAGTGGCAGTCGCCCGAAAGCTGCTGGAAGTGATTTCGACATCGTAAATATATGGCGGGCGCTCGTTCTTGATGCTGAGGTAGTTGCCTGAAATCAGCTCATCCAGCGAAGCATACTTCCCCTGCGCCGCAAGGCACCCGCGCTCGGCATTAGCGATGCCGATCAGATCATTTTTGACGCCTGTGATAGTGGCGACTTCTTCAGGGTTGCCGCTCCCAGCGCCCGGAGTCAGGGTCTTGATCTGCAGAGAATAAATGTACATCCCAATCGCCATCGTGACGATCGTGCCCAGAAACCCAAGAACACGTCCCATAATTCGCTCCGTAACTGCCATTGCACCGCGAAACATGACGAATGGCAAGTAACCAGAGTGCAGGTGCTATCAGCCCGTGGCGGAAGTGAGGTTCGTATCAGGGTATGCCTTCAGGCATACTGGAGAGCATTACATCAACGCGCCTTCAGGCGCTGGTTCCTGGAGCGGCTGCTAGGAATAACGATCATTGGGCGCTCCGTTCGCAGCGTTTGTTAAATGTCTGTAGGAATTGCAAGGCTGGCTTTTCGAATGGCGACCCCGGAGGGAGTCGAACCCCCAACCCTCAGATCCGAAGTCTGATGCTCTATCCAGTTGAGCTACGGGGCCGTCCGCCGGAAGTCACGTCGCTATGGCCAACGATCGATAACCAACGTTGCTTGACCCGGCGCTGTCGATTCTAGCACCGCACGCAGCCCCGAATCATCATCACCAACGGAAATGTGCCCTGCGTTGTACCATAAAAAAGCGCGCTTAGCGCACCGTTACACGCATGCCCTTCGTACCCAATCCGGTCACCCACGGCAGTTCGCGCCTGCTCGAGTTCGATATCTTGCGCGACTTGCTCGCCGGCTACGCCTCTTCGCCTTTGGGCAAACGCCGCATCGCTGAACTTCAGCCTTCACTCGATCGCCCGTGGGTTGAAACCCAGCAGCAGCTCACCACTGAAATTCGCGAATATCATCGTGTCGGCGGACGTTTCGAATTCGCTGGCCTCCCGGAAGTCCAGAAGCTGATTGAGAAATCCCGCATCGCCGGAGCCGCTCTGGAAACCACCGAGATTCGTGACGTAGTCCTCGTCGCCGACCGCGCAGCCGAGTGGCGCGAAATCGTGCGTCAACCTCCAGCCGCGATGCGCTCCGAGTGGACCGCCGTTGAGGCCCTTTCCGCCGGGATCCAGGATTTCACCGGCTTCCTGCGCTCATTTCACAACAAGATCCTGCCTGACGGCACGCTCGACGATCGCGCTTCCCCCGAACTGAGCCGCATTCGCCGCGACACCGAAAAGCAGAAGCGTCAGATCCAGGAATCGCTGCGCGGCTACCTGCGCAAACTTGCCGAAGGCGGCACCGTGCAGGACGAACTCATCACTATCCGCGGCGAGCGTTTTGTGATCCCGGTGAAAGTCGAGCAGAAACGCCGCGTCCAGGGCGTCGTCCACGGCGCGAGTTCCAGCGGACAAACCGTCTTCGTCGAACCGCTCGAAACCATCGAGCAAAACAACGAACTCGTGCGCCTGCTGGATGAAGAACAAGCCGAGATCCATCGCATCCTCCTCGAGATGACGCGCCAAATCGGCGAGAACGCCGATGCGATCCTGACCGCCGCCGATGTCCTCGCCGAGCTGGAGCTCCAGTTCGCCAAAGCCCGCTTCGCGGAAGACTACAACTGCGTAGCCGTAACGCTGTCCGGGAATGAGCAAGACACACGTGGGGACGGACGCATTCGTCCGTCCGAGGCGAGCGAAGCTCGCCTACTCCTCCATCGCGCGAGACATCCGCTACTCGAACGCAACCTGAAATTAAAGAATGCGAAGATCGTTCCCGTCACCATCGAGATGGAAGGGGACCATCGCCAGCTAGTCATCACCGGACCCAACACCGGAGGCAAGACCGTCACTCTGAAAACCCTCGGGCTGCTGGCTTTGATGGCGCAGTCGGGAATCCCCGTCCCTGCCGATCGTGCCGACATGCCTGTCTTCGACGCCATCCTCGCTGACATTGGAGACTATCAGTCGATCGAGCAAAATCTTTCAACGTTCTCGGCGCACGTTACGAACATCGATTTCATCTCTCGAACTGCGACTGCGAACTCGCTGGTGCTGCTCGACGAACTCGGCTCTGCCACCGATCCCGAAGAAGGCGCTGCGCTGGCGGTTGCGATCGCTGAGCACTTTCGCAGCGTCGGCTGCATGATCGTGATCTCCACGCACCACACTTCGCTCAAAGTCTATGGCGCGAATACGCCTGGAGTGATCAACGCTTCTGTCGGCTTCAACGAAACTACGCTACAACCGACGTATGAACTGAAGATCGGCATTCCCGGAGCGTCCGCTGGAATCAACATCGCGCAACGGCTCGGACTGAATCCGGCAATCATCGCTTCCGCGCGCTCGCGTCTGGGCTCGCAAACTCAGGATGTCGCGCGTTTCCTCGACCGCCTGCATGCCGATCTTCGCGAGCTAGAAACCGAGCGCTCCCGCATGCAAGCCCGCGAGCAGGAACTCGAGCGCGAAAAGTCGCGCCTGGCCAACGAAGGCCGTAAAGAGCAGCAAGCCAAAGTTCGCGAGATGGAGACGAAGCTCGAAACTCTCTTCCGCGACTTCGAATACCACGCGCGTGAAACCGTCAATACCGTGCAGGACCGAGCCGCTGCGCAGAAATTATCGAAAGACTCCGAACGCCGCATCGCCAAAATGCGCCGCGAATTTCGCGAGCAGTTCGACTCCACGGTCGTAGCGCACGCAACCGGCGCCGATCGCGGAGACCCGAACGCCCAGCCCAGCCTGGTGAAGCACGTCTCCGAAGGCGACACAGTCAAGCTCAAATCCATGGGCCGCGCCGCTATCGTCAAGAAGAAAGTTGGCGACAATCATTTCGATGTCGAAATTGGCTCGATGAAGATGCGCATCGCCCGCGAAGACATCGCCGAAATACAAGCCCGCGCCTCCGACTCGCCCGTGCAAGCCGCGCGCGCTCGCGGCATCAGCGTCTCGCTGCAAAACGAAACGAGCGGCCTCAACATGCCCACCGAAATCAACGTCATCGGCCGCACTGTGGACGAAGCCACCAGCGAAGTCGAAAAATTCGTGGACCGCGCGTTTCTCGCTGGCATGCCGCGGGTGCGCATCGTCCACGGGAGTGGCATGGGCATCCTCCGCAAAGCTTTGCGCCAGTATCTGCAGAAGCACCCGCATGTGGAGTCCGTTACTGAACCTCCTACCAGCGAAGGGGGTGGCGGGGCTACGGTGGTGGAGCTTAGGTTATAGAATCGACGCCTGTATATTGTTCATAATAATGCCACTTTCGCGGAGTATATATTCCATCCCCTAATTGGCGGATAAATGTATGATATAATATCTCCATATTGGAGGATCAGCTATGGGCACGTTCGCACGAATGACACGCCAGAAGATCTCGACCACAATCTCACCCGCGGCGCGGTCGTATCTGGAGCGGCTCATCGAGAAGGGCGAGGTACAGAATCTCGCCGAAGCGATTGACCTGGCAATCGACCGACTCCTGACCTTCGAGAACCGCCAGCGACTTGAAAACGACACAGCTGCTTATTTCGCGAATCTCACGGAGAAAGAAGCTGCCGAGGAACGGGCATTGGAGGCAGCGCTCTCTCAGAGTGCTGCGGAGATCGACGTTGACAGCTAGCGTGTTTCCCAGGCGCGGCGAGATTTGGACCGCGAACCTTGGAAATCCACCCGTCCGTCACTGGGTGCTGGTCGTGTCGCTGGACGGAAGAAACCTTAGCGACAGAACAGATACGGTACTGATCGTTCCCCTCAGCAGCAGCGGCCCGGAGGGAGCGACGGTCGTACCGCTACCACCCGGCGAAACAGGACTCCCCAGCCCCTCCTTCGTGAAAGGCCATTTCATCCAATCCTTCCCCAAGCGAGGGTTAATTGACCGCGAGAGACGCGTCCTGTCGAATTCCCGACTGCGTGAGGTGGTGATGGCAATCCGCCGAAGCTTCGATCCGGACGCGCCCTGGCCAGAGCGCTAGATTTAGCGGCTAGATGAATAGAGGAAACACCTTTTTTCCTCATCCATCAACGTCCACGGGCTGATATCCACAGCTTTTCCGGATCGTGAATACCCCTGCTATATTCCCCTCAGCCCCTTCCACCCTCATAATCACTACGGGACTGGTGTGCGCTGTCGACGAGAATGGCTTCGACTTTGACTTCTTCTGACAACTTCAAAGAGACGCTTAAGCAGCAGGCGGATATCGTCCGCATTGTGGGCGACTACGTCAAGCTGAAGAAGGCTGGGGCGCAGAACTTTTCGGGGCTTTGTCCGTTTCATGCGGAGAAGACACCTTCGTTTTCGGTGCATGCTACGCGGCAGTTTTATCACTGCTTTGGGTGCGGAGAGTCGGGAGATGTCTTTGCTTTTATTCAGAAGGTGGAGAACATTACTTTCCCCGAGGCTGTCCGGCTGTTGGCTCAGAAGCTGGGCGTGCCAATGCCGAAGGTCAGCTTTTCCAGTCCGGCGGAGGCTCGCGACGCTCAGGTTCGGATGGCGCTGCTCGACGTCCATGTACGCGCCGCGGCGTTTTTTCAGGAATGCCTGCGGCGGCCCGAAGGCGCGAATGCCCGCGAGTATCTCAAGGGGCGCGGTCTTGATGACGAGACGATTGCACGGTTTCGCATTGGGTATGCTCCGGATTCCGGCTTTCTGCTGCGGGATGCTTTGCGGCGCGAGTTTGATGAGGAGTTGTTGCGGGAGAGTGGGCTGTTTTCATGGAAGGAGGGGGACAGCCGTCAGCCGTCAGCCATCAGCCGTCAGCAAAAGCAGGTCCTTCGCTCCGCTCAGGATGACAATGTAGGAGAGGCTCCCGACGCTAATGACGAACCGCGAGCAGCGAATAGCGCGGGCTTCGAGCCAACAGCTAAGGGCCAAGAGCTAAAAGCCGCTCCCGCCATTTATTCCAAATTCCGCAATCGCGTGATGTTTCCTATCTGTAATGAACAGGGCAAGGTGATTGCCTTCACCGGTCGCACGCTTTCTATTTCTACTGACGAGAAGGCAGGACCGAAATATCTGAATTCTCCGGAGACTGCGATTTATTCGAAGTCGCGGGTGCTGTTCAATCTGGACAACGCGAAAGAGGCGATTCGCAAGCTGGAGTACTCCATCCTGGTCGAAGGGCAGATGGATTGTATTTCGGTGTATGCGGCTGGCTTCCACAACGTGATTGCTAGCTCGGGCACGGCCTTCACCGAGTTGCAGGCGAAATTGCTGGGGCGATTCTCGAAGAAGGTGGTCGTTAACTTCGATCCTGACACGGCTGGGGCGCGGGCCACGGAGCGGACACTCGGGTTGCTGGTCGAAGAAGAATTCAACATTCAGGTGCTCACGCTGGAGACTGGATTCGATCCCGATCTGTTCATCCGCCGCAAGGGTAAGGATGCTTACTCCGCGGCGCTCAAGCACTCGCAGAAATATTTTGATTACCTGATCGATCGGGCGCGCGCGATGTTTCCGGCGCGCAACTCGGAGAGCAAGGTTAAAGCTGTCAACCATCTTCTTCCGCACATACAGAGGGTGCCGAGCCGCATTGTGCGCGATGGACTGGCGCTCGAAATTTCGCAGAAGTTGGGTATTGATTCCGCGGTGCTGCGCCAGGAATTGAAGCATGCCGCGACCAATCGCTCGGCGACCCAGGTGAAAGCCACGGCTGAGGCGCAAGTCACCGGGGCGGAACGCGTCCTGATTCGGGCGTTGGCTTCGGCTACGCAGATGCAGTCTGGGGGAGAGCGGAGTTCGGCTCGCGAGGGAACGGATGAGGAATTTGATCCGGCGCGGCAGGCGCAATATGCGCTGCAATCGGAACAGCTGTATGAGGGGCTGGCCTCGCAGTCGCTGATGGAGGCTCTGCTGGAAGCTGGGACCGAGACGGCGGACGTCATGGCGCTGCCCAAGACGGAGGAAGACCGGCGGCTGTTGGCTTCAATCCTGATGAGCGAGGAAGAAGATTTGACCCCCGAAACCGTGGAAGGCGCGGTGCGGGCTTTGCGACGGATTTATCTGCGGCGGCGGCTGGAGGAAGTGCAGGGTGCGTTGCAGCGTCCGGGGCTCCCTCTGTCGGAAAGACAGGCGCTTTTGCAGGAAAAGGTGCGTTTCAAGCGGGCTTTGATGGATCCGGGACTGGCGGAGGCGGCTGGCCGGGCGTCTTAGCTGATGACCTCGCTGCCGCGCGGCGAGGCTCACTCTTGCGCAAACGACGCGCAAGAATGGGGCACCCGCGCGTTGGCGTCAAACCCTGGAACGAAATGCGGTCCAGCGTCATCTAAAGGATTAGCGGGAAAAGAGATACGGGCGGCTGAGGGCAATCGGCAATCTGACGCAAGCTTCGACGTGCGCCGGCACGAACAGTAGTCGGCGTGCTATACTTCTGAAGTTTGTGCGCTCGCGCACAACTCCGCTCTCGACTCCCACCGCTGAAGAGTTTGGCGTCCGCGAACCGGCGGCGTCAAGAGGATAATCTGAATTGGCACTTGATGACAAGTACGACGACATAAAAAAGCTGATCGACGCAGGCAAAGAGAAGGGATATCTGACCTATGACCAGGTCAACGACCTTATCCCGCACGATGTGCACTCTCCTGAGGACCTCGAAGATCTGCTGACCACGATCGGGACACAAGGAATCGATGTACTCGAAAGCTCGAAAGGGCCGACGACCGATCTGGAAAAAAAATTCGAAGAAGTGGATGAGGCATCGGAGGACGTCGAACTCGACCTAACCCCCGGCGCTCTGGAAAAAACCAACGATCCCGTCCGCATGTACTTGCGCGAGATGGGGACTGTCCCCCTGCTTACCCGCGAAGGCGAAGTTGAAATCGCTAAGAGGATTGAGCGGGGGCAAAACCGCGTTCTGAAGGCGCTATCACGCTCGCCGATTGTGATTCGTGAACTCCTCGCTTTGGGCGAGGACCTTGAGAAGGGCGTCCGCTCGATCAAAGAGCTGGTGACGTTTGACGAAGAGGAAATCACGGAAGAGATCGTCGACAATCGTTTGAAAGAATTTCTCGGCAAGATCCACGCGCTCGACAAGCTTTACAAGAAAGTGGCGCCGCTCCAGGAAAAGCTGGCGGCTGTCAACGTCAAGAAGCGGCCGCGCGATTATCGCCGTTACCGCATCAACCTGGCGCGCGCGATTGTGCGCACGTCGATTGCGGTGCGGAAACTCGGCTTCACCAACAACGAACGCAAGCGCCTGATTGATCGTGTGAATCGCACGGTCGACGGGATGCGCTCGCTCGATCGTCAGATCCAGAATTTGGAGAAACGGGCCGAGGGAACGCGCAGCGAAGAACAGCGCAAGGAATATAAGAAGCAGTCGCGCGCGGTCCGCGGAGAGCTCGAAAAGCTTGAAGTGGAAGCGGGCCTGTTGTTCCAGGAGCTCAAGCGCACACAGCGCGAGATCATCCAGGGCGACATGGACGCCGAGCACGCCAAGCGCGAGCTGATCGAAGCGAACTTGCGTCTGGTGGTCTCGATTGCTAAGAAGTACACGAATCGCGGCTTGCAGTTCCTCGACCTGATTCAGGAAGGCAACATCGGCCTGATGAAGGCGGTCGACAAGTTCGAATACCGCCGCGGCTATAAGTTCTCGACTTATGCCACGTGGTGGATTCGGCAGGCAATCACCCGTGCCATCGCGGATCAGGCGCGTACGATTCGTATCCCGGTGCACATGATCGAAACCATCAACAAGCTGATCCGGACGTCGCGGCAGCTGGTGCAGGAACTGGGACGCGAGCCTACGTCGGAAGAAATCGCGAAACGGATGGACATTCCGGTAGCGAAAGTCCGCAAAGTCCTGAAGATTGCGCAGGAGCCGATCTCCCTTGAAACGCCGATTGGCGAAGAGGAAGATTCGCATCTGGGCGACTTCATTGAGGACCGGGCGGTCGTTTCGCCGGCCGAAGCGGTGATCAACGTCAACCTCAAAGACCAGACTTCGCAGGTGCTGCGTACACTGACACCGCGCGAGGAGAAGGTCATCAAGATGCGTTTCGGACTGGAAGATGGTTCGGAGCACACGCTTGAAGAAGTCGGCCAGTCGTTCGCAGTCACGCGCGAACGCATCCGGCAGATTGAGGCCAAGGCGCTGAGAAAGCTGAGGCATCCATCGAGGTCGCGGAAGCTGCGGGCGTTTATGGATGGGGTAAGGGACTAGGTTAGAGGGCAGAGGTGAGATTCCAGAATCGGGCGCGAGCGATCGCGCCCTTTTTTGTTGCGGCATGGCGCCGTTCCGTACTATCTTGCTTGACTTCATCGGCGTTTCAACTGTACAGTTCGAATTATTGAACTGGAGAGTTCGCCATGCTGAGAACCGAGAAGAATGACAGTATCGTCGTCTCGGCACTGCACGCCCGCGCCAATTTTGGCAAGCTGTTGCGCCGGGTGGCGGAAGAACGCCGGTCGCTTGTCATCGAAAAACGCGGTACTCCGAAGGCGGTGCTGCTGAGCATTCGTGACTATGTGCGACTTGCCGCCCCCGAGCCGGAAGTGCTCAGGCTGATCGGAGACGAGTCGCGGCGCAAGGGCACGAACACTCTTAGCTCGCGCGAGATTGATCGGGTCATCCAGTCCACTCGCAAGGCGACCCGTGCGCGCAAAATGAAGCGCCGTTGATCAGCCAATGATCCCGCTCCGGCTCGTCATTGATACCAATATCCTCGTGTCTGCAGCACTGAAACCGGACGGACTTCAGCGCACCGTACTCGTGCTCGCGATGACCAAACCCGCCAGGCTGTACGTGAGCAAAGCCATTCTCGCGGAATACCGGGAAGTGCTCGCGCGCCCGGAATTGAAGATCCGCAGAGGCCTTCGGCAACAACTGCTCCAGCTCATGAAGAACCATGCGCAGCTCGTTAACCCCGCACGTGCGCTCCTAGCTGCAAAGGACCCCGACGACAATAAGTTCCTGGAATGCGCGGACGCAGCTCGGGTCGACTACCTGATAACCGGCAACCAGCGACATTTTCCAAAGTTTTGGAAGAAGACCAAGGTAATCACGTCACGCGAGTTCATCAACATCGTGGCTCCGCACTTTATCCTCTAACCCGGTATCTGGTAACTCGGTCAGGTCTCGCCGACAGTTTCGCGGGCGGGGGCGCCCGCGCCACACTTACAGCTCCTGTAGAATCGAAGCACCTCAATGGAAGCCTCTCGCATCCGCAATTTTGCGATCATCGCGCATATTGATCACGGGAAATCCACGCTGGCCGACCGGCTGCTGGAGCTGACCGGGTCGCTGGCGATGCGCGAAATGCAGGCCCAGGTTCTGGATTCGATGGACCTCGAGCGGGAGCGCGGCATCACCATCAAGGCGCATGCCGTCCGGATGTTATATCCCGCGCAGGACGGCCAGATTTATCAGCTCAACCTGATCGATACTCCCGGGCATGTCGATTTTTCCTACGAAGTCTCGCGCTCTCTGGCCGCTTGCGAGGGGGCGCTCCTGGTAGTCGACGCGTCGCAGGGGGTTGAAGCGCAAACGCTGGCTAACTCTTACCTGGCGATTAATCATGGCCTCGAAATTATTCCGGTAATCAACAAGATCGACTTGCAGAGCGCCGACGTCGCGCGCACCAAGGAGATGATCGAGAGCGCGGTCGGCCTCGATGCCTCCGATGCTTTATTGATCAGCGCGAAGACCGGTCAGGGCGTGCCGGATGTGCTGGAAGCAATCGTGAAGCGAGTTCCGCCGCCGAAAGGCGTGCCGGAGCGGCATTTGCAGGCGCTGCTCTTCGATTCGTGGTTCGATCCGTATCGCGGAGTGGTGGTGCTGGCGCGTGTCTTCGAGGGAACGTTGCGCAAGGGTCAGAAGATCCGGCTGTGGTCGAACGGACGGGTTTTTCAGATTGAAACGCTCGGCACACTCACTCCCAAGCCGGTTGAAGTCGAGGAACTAGTCGCGGGCGAAGTTGGATTCATTATCGCGGGTATCAAGAATGTGGCGGATACGAAGATCGGCGACACCATCACCGAAGATGACCGGCCGGCGATTGAGCCGCTTCCGGGGTTCGAAGAAATCAAGCCGATGGTGTTCGCAGGACTCTACACGGTGGACGCGCACGAACATACGCAGCTGCGCGAGGCGCTGGAAAAATTGAAGCTGAACGATTCGTCATTCTTCTTCGAGCCGGAGAGTTCGGTGGCGCTCGGATTCGGCTTCCGGTGCGGCTTTCTCGGGCTGCTGCACATGGAGATCATCCAGGAACGGCTGGAGCGCGAGTACAATCTCGAACTGATCACCACTGCTCCGGGCGTGCGCTACCAGATCACCAAGACGGACGGAGGAGTAATCGAGGTGGATAATCCTTCGCGATGGCCTGACACGAGCGAAATTGCGAAAGTAGAAGAGCCAGTGATTCTCGCGGTGATTTTGACCAACGAAGAATATGTGGGCGGCATTCTGAAGCTGGTCGAGGAAAAGCGCGGGAAGCAGAAGAGTTTTGAATATGTCAGCTCATCGCGGGTGATGCTGCAGTATGAGCTGCCGCTCAATGAAATCGTGCTCGACTTTTATGACCGGCTGAAGTCAGTGTCGCGGGGATACGCTTCGCTCGACTACCATCTGTCAGGCAACTGGGTGTCGCCGATGGCGAAGCTCGACATCATGGTGGCGGGCGAGCCGGTGGATGCGTTGTCGACCATCATCCATCGCGACTTTGCTTACGACCGCGGGCGGGCGCTGGCCGCAAAGATGAAAGAGCTCATCCCGCGGCAGATGTTTGAGGTGGCGATCCAGGCGGCGATTGGGGCGAAGATCATTGCCCGGGAAACCGTGCCGGCCATCCGCAAGAATGTGATCGCCAAGTGCTACGGCGGCGACATTTCGCGCAAACGCAAGCTGCTGGAAAAACAGAAGGAAGGCAAAAAGCGGATGAAGCGGATCGGGCGGGTGGACATTCCTCAGGAAGCGTTCCTGGCGGTGCTCAAGGTGGGCGAGGGAAGCGGGTAGACGAAAAGGTCCGCCCGCGATCATTCCGTCTGCCCTACGACCTCGAACTTCCTAGTCCTCCTGTCGGGGAACAGAAACTCGTAGACTTGCAAAGAATCATACTTGGTGTGGTGCTCGTCTCTGATGAGCTTGGCCTTGTAGTCGCCTATTTCCAAGATCGCATTGACGAGGAAGCCGGACTCCAATTCATACTTCTTTCCAGCGATGACGACGTTCAGCCTTTGCAGGTAGGCGTTCGATCTGCCTTCCGCGACCAGGCGCGATGAACTGACGTGGACGTTGATGGTGTAATCGGCCGGGTTTGGATCGGCTCCGGCCCAGGCTCGCGCGGAGACCAGCAACAGGATTGCAAGTGCGATCTTCTTCACGATTTCCTCATTTCTGGCTGCGGAGATAGCTTGCAGTATAGCGCTGGCTCCGGGGCACCCGCCTGGCTTGACTACGCTCCACGGAAGACGCGGTGTCGTGCCAATGATGATCGCACTCGTGAAAAACCCCAGTTTTCTCGCACCTTTGGCGGCCATTTCAAGCGCTCCCCGCAAGCGCCAGCCGCTGGTGATGCGGGTTACATCGATTTGGATTATGTGCAAATCTCAGTTATCGTAACGAAAGTACTGATTCGCAAGCGGTTCTGACTCTTGCTTTCCACACGAGAGTTAACCAACTTAGAAACATAGCTTTAGGAAACTTTAAGACATCTCTGAGACATCCCCACCAACCGGTCGGTGCCGCTGGATTCCGGGGTGGGTCCTTCGCATCCACAAACTTTTCCACAGGGTAGTGGTGTTCCGAGGGCCTGTCTGCGGAGACGGGGCGAGCCCCGTCTCTACCAAGGGTCGCGTTACTCGCCGGGTTCATTGTTCCCTTCCAGCAGGTTCGCGAAGCGGGTGGAATTATGCAGGAAGGCTAGATTGAACTTGCCGATGGGGCCATTACGCTGCTTGGCGATGATGATTTCGGCTCGGCCTTTTAGGTCGGGGTCGTCTTGCTTGTAGATCTCTTCGCGGAAAATAAACATAACAACGTCGGCGTCCTGCTCAATCGACCCGGATTCGCGCAGATCGGAGAGCTGCGGCCGGTGGTCGCCTCCCCGGCTTTCGGGAGCACGGCTGAGCTGCGACAGGGCGAGGACGGGGACCTGGAGTTCCTTGGCGATAGCTTTCAGTCCGCGCGAGATTGAGGAGACTTCCTGAGTCCGATTTTCGAAGCGTTTGCTACCGCCGGACATGAGCTGCAGGTAATCGACGACCAGCAGGTCGAGGCGCCCTTGCGACTGTTTGAGGCGGCGAGCTTTGGCGCGCATTTCGCTCAGGGAAATGCCGGGCGAGTCGTCGATGAACAAGAGGGCATTCGAAAGTTCCTCCATGGCACGGACAACTTTCTTCATGTCATCGGCCCAGAGCGATCCCGTGCGCATCTTGTGCGCGTCGACGATGGCGCGAGAACAGAGCAGCCGTTGCAGCAGGGCCTCACTCGACATTTCGAGGGAGAAGATGCCCACCACCTTGCCGTCGTCAATGGCGGCGTTCTCGGCGATGTTCATGGCAAAAGCGGTCTTGCCCATGGAAGGCCGGGCCGCGAGAATAACCAGGTCGGACTTCTGGAAGCCGCTGGTTTTTTCGTCGAGATCGGTGTAGTGGGTGGCGAGGCCGGTGATGCGCTGGCCGCGTTGCAGCAGAGCGTCGACCGATCCGAAGGAGTTGCGGACGATCTCCTTGATTCCCTGAAAGCCCTTGCCAATGCGCTTCTCGGAGAGCTGGAAGACGGCGGCTTCGGCGTCGTTGAGGATTTCGTCGGCAGGCTCAGCCTGCTCGCTGGCCTTGGCAATGGCGGTATTGGAAACGCTGATCAGCCCGCGCAGGATGGCCTTGTCGCGGACGATTCTGACGTAATGGTCGATGGACGGTCGGTCGGGCACGCCGTCGAGCAGGCCGGAGATGTAGCCGACATCGCCAACGGCTTGCAGATCCTTTTTTTGCTCCAGTTCTTCGACCAGCGTGATGATGTCAATGGGCCGCGAGGATTCGGCCAGATCCATCATGCGCGAATAGATACGGCGGTGCGAGTCGATGGAAAAGTCTTCAGGCTTCAGGTGCTCGGCGGCGTCGTTGAAGGCGTGATTGTCGAGCAGCACGGCTCCGAGGATGGAGCGCTCGGCCTCGATGTTCGCCGGGAGACGGCCGATGGTGGTTTCGAGAGTCGCCACGATGTTTAAGTGAGTGCGTTGCATCGTAAACCGTTTCCGCCTGTGGACGTATGAGGAGCACAGCAGGAAAACCGGGTCGAAAATAAATTATTTTCGGCCGGCTCACCTCTCTGCACAGCTCCGTGTCACACGTAGGGACGGACGCATTCGTCCGTCCACCCGAGCGCAGCTCGGGCGGCCCTCCGTATCGCAGTATGCCCTATGGGGCGAATGAAAAGCAAATATCTTGGAGGAGTCTGCGTGATTTTTGGTGAAATGGCAATTTCACGCTAACAATCGGAGTTCCATCGTTGGTCTTAGAGACTTCAAAAGATCCTGCGTCGCAAGATGCGTGCAATTTCATTCATCTTGACCTCCGAGCGGTCGCAAATTAGAGTGTCGCTGTTCCGTTGCTTCTTTTTTACCTACCTCCCCAAGCTGGAAATGGCTTGAGCGAATCGTCCTCGGCACTCGTTTTGCGCCACAATGTTTGAAATGAAAATCGATGGAGGGTGGAATGAACTCTACGAAAACGAACAGTGCAATCGTACGCAAAGTGAGTTTCGCCGTTTTCTGCTGCAAGCACGTTTTGGATGCGGCAACAACTGCGATCTCATGTCGCGCTCTGACTATAGCTTTTCTTTCTGTGCTGTTCGTCGGTGCCACCCGGTCAGCGCGGGCGCAAACTGAAAGTGTGCTCTACACCTTCACTGGACCAACGGACGGAGCATACTCGGTTGCCGGTTTAGTTCGAGATACGCAGGGCAATCTCTACGGCACTACTTACCAAGGTGGCGGTACAGGCTGCAACAACCTTGGATGCGGGACGGTATTTGAGTTAACTCCGAGCGGCACGCTGAAAGTGCTATACACGTTTAACGGGAAGGCGGATGGAGCAACTCCTCTCTCCGGATTGATCCTGGATAAAGCGGGCAATCTTTATGGCACTACTGGATACGGCGGCACTTCTGGCGACGGTACAGTGTTCGAGATAACTGCTGCCGGCAATCACAAGGTCCTCCATAGCTTCACAGGGATCGACGGGGCGGTCCCCAGCGCTGGTTTGCTTCGCGATGGCGCGGGCAATCTTTACGGCACGACCCAATACGGCGGCGCCAATTACGGTACGGTCTTTAAGATAGCTCCGACCGGCGCGGAGACGGTGCTCTACAGCTTCACGGGCGGAGTGGACGGAGGAGCCCCTCTCGGGAGCTTGGTCCTATGGAACGGCAATCTTTATGGCACAACTGCGGACGGCGGCGCGTTCGGCCAGGGCACGGTGTTTGAGGTAACGAAGAAGGGTGCGGAGAAAGTGCTCTACAGCTTTTCCGGGGGAGCGGACGGGGGAGGTCCCTTCGCGGGCTTGGTCCTGGATTCGGTAGGCAGTCTCTATGGCACAACCCTTGGGGGTGGTGGCTCCGGATCAGGAACGGTATTTGAGGTGACTCAGACTGGCGCGGAGACGGTGCTCTACAGTTTCACCGGGGGAGCGGATGGGGGATCTCCCGTCGCGCGTTTGGTGCGGGATGCGAAGGGTAATCTCTATGGCACAACAACAACTGGAGGGGCATCCTTCAACGGTACAGTGTTCGAGCTATCGGCGACCGGTATGGAGAGGGTGCTACATAGCTTTACCCGCGGATCGGACGGCGCACATCCCGAGAGCGGTTTGTTGCGGGCGGGCGGCAGTCTCTACGGCACAACCTTTTACGGCGGGCCTAACGACCGGGGAACGGTGTTCAAAGTTATCCCTTAACCAGGCTCCGCCCAAGGACACGACTGATACTCGAATTCAGGTCTTCATCACCAAAGTGTTTGCCTGGCGGCCGACCCTCTGTTGGCGCACACTTTCTGGCCAACAAAGCCTGCGTTTGGGGCTCCCGCAATGACGTGTGTTCGCCATCATTGCGAGGTAAGATATCAGCGCTCACCGGAGGTCCTCATGAGCCGCGTTGTGGTCGCTATCGTCTTGTTTGCCTCGACTCTGTTCGCCCAAAATGTCGATGCTGCACTGCTGCACCACTTTGATTACGACCAGAAAGGTCCGCTCGTTGTGCAGGAAGCCGGCGTCGAACAGCGCGGCGACGTCGCCATCGACGATATTTCCTACGCCAGCCCGAAGGGCGGACGCGTGCCGGCGTATCTGGTCGTCCCCAAGGGCAAGGGACCTTTTGCAGTTGTGATCTGGGGACACTGGTATCAGGATGGCTCGCCATTTCTGAATCGGAAAGAGTTTCTCGACGAAGCGGTTGCGCTAGCGGCTTCAGGCGTAGTTTCGCTGCTGACTGATGGCCCGATCGCGAGGCCGGGGTTTGTGCGCGATCCCGATCCGCTTGGCGAGGCGCAGATCAACGATCGTGTCCAGCAGGTTCTCGATATGCGGCGCGGCGCCGATCTGCTGCTGGCGCGCAGCGATGTGGATCCGAAACGACTTGCCTATGTCGGCCACAGCTACAACGCCGCAACAGGCGCGTTTCTGGCGGGAATCGACAAGCGCTTCAAGGCGTTCGTGCTGATGGCTGGCAACCTCTCGGACGAGGTGGACATGAAGTCCAAAGATTGGCAGGAATTCCGGAAACAAGTTGGCCCGGAGAAGGTGGACGCCTTCGTCGCCAAGTACGCTTGGCTCGATCAAGGCAAGTACGTCGCGCATGCGGCGCCGGCTTCGGTCTTTCTGCAATACGCAACGAAGGAGGACTTCCTGACACCGGAGCGGGCGCGTGAGTATTTCGCGATCGTCAGCGAACCGAAGGATCTGAAGTTTTATGAGTCTCCGCACGCGCTGAATGCGGAGGCTCGCCGTGACCGCATCGCATTCCTGGTCAAGGAACTCAATCTTAAGCCGCCCGATCCTGCCGCGATTGCACGGATTCCGGAGCTGGTCCAGCCACCCCCCGAACGCAAGAATTAGATTCCTCAGCCATTGCAGCAACATGCCCATCCCATTGCCGTGGACGATGCACTCGCTAGGCATAAGAGGGAGTAGGGGTCCCTTCGGCTTCGCTCAGGGCAGGCTCTTCGACTGCGCGAAGCCATTCGCTTCGCTCTTGGCTTGGCTGCGCTCAGGTTGACATGGTGTGAAAGTTGGTTTTGCGGACGTCTGTGGTTTTGTTATTGTCGCTGGAGTGTGAGGGGATATGGGATTCATTGATGTTTTGTTTGGGCGGCCACTCGCTTCTACCGAGGATGAGGGGGAGCGGATTACTCCTACTCAGGGGATTCCTACTTTTGGGCTGGATGCCTTGAGTTCGGCGGCTTACGGGCCCGAGGCGGCTTTGACGATTCTGCTGCCTTTGGGGCTGGTAGGGGTCCGGTACATTGTGCCGTTGACGGCGGCGATCATTGGGCTGCTGGTGATTGTGTATTTCAGTTATCGGCAGACGATTGCGGCTTATCCGATGGGCGGGGGATCGTACACGGTCGCTAAGGAGAACCTGGGGAACCGGGCGGGACTCCTGGCAGGCGCGGCGTTGATGATCGATTACCTGCTGAATGTGGCGGTGGGAATCTCGGCCGGGATTGGGGCGCTGGTGTCGGCGGTGCCTTCTTTGCAGCCCCACACTCTGGCAATGTGTCTCACGGTGCTGGTTATATTGACGATGGTCAATCTGCGGGGAGTGAAGGAGGCGGGGTCAGCGTTTGAGGCTCCCACTTATTTTTTTGTGGGGACTTTGGCGGTGGTGATTTTGATTGGGCTTTATAAAATCGTCGCGTCGGGGGGGCATCCGATAGCGGTAGTGGCGTTGGGACAAGCGGCGGGACGCGCGCCGGCGGCGTTGCAAGCGGTGGGAGCGTGGATCCTTTTGAAGGCGTTCGCCTCGGGGTGCACCGCTTTGACCGGAGTGGAGGCTGTCAGCAATGGAGTACAGGCGTTTCGGAAGCCGGTGGTTCCGGCGGCTCGGGCTACGTTGACGGCGATCATCGCGATTCTGATTGTGCTGCTCGGCGGCATCGCGGTGCTGGTGCGGTACTACGGAATCATGGCTACGGATCCGGGGGCGCCCGGGTATCAGAGTGTGCTGTCGATGGTGACGGCGGCGGTGGCGGGAAAGGGGATTTTCTACGATGTGACGATGTTCTCGGTGCTGCTCGTGCTTTGTTTGTCGGCGAATACATCGTTTGCGGATTTTCCGCGGCTGTGCCGCATGATCGCTCGGGATGATTATCTTCCGCATTCGCTGGCGACGCGGGGACGGCGGCTGGTGTTCTCGCAGGGGATCTGGGCGCTGGCGATTCTGGCGGGGCTGTTGCTGATTCTGTTTGAAGGAGTGACGGACCGGTTGATTCCTCTGTTTGCGGTGGGAGCATTCATGGCCTTCACTTTGTCGCAGGCAGGGATGGTAGGGCACTGGCGGAGGACAGCGTCTGGAATCGAGGCGGCGCGCGGGATGCTGGTCAACGGCATCGGTGCTTTGGCCACCGGGATCACGGTGATGGTGATTGTGGTGGCGAAGTTTGCCGAGGGGGCCTGGGTGGTCGTGGTGCTTCTGTTGCCGGCAATGTTGGTGTTCATGGGGAAGGTGCGGCGTCACTATGAACGAGTGGGGAAAGAAGTTGCGCTGACGAGTGCGATGGTTCTGAATACGCGAAACCTGAAGCCGCCGATCGTGATTGTTCCGGTCGACCAATGGAATGCGGCAACGGAGAAGGCGCTGCAGTTTGCGATGACGCTGTCTCCGGATGTCGAGGCGTTGCATGTGATGTGCGATGCCGATGAAGATAGGCCGACGTGGAAGTGGGCGGGAGATCCACCGGCGGGGACGCCAAGTCCAAAGCTGGTGACATTGCCGTCGCCGTTTCGGCTGGTGGTGCATCCGATCGTGGACTATGTGTTGAAGGTGGAGAAGGAGAATCCGGATCGGACGGTCGCGGTAGTGATTGCAACGATGGTGGAGCACCACTGGTATCACTATTTTCTGCACAATCAGCGCGGACAGATGTTGACGGCGCTCCTGCTGCTGGGAGGGGATGAGCGAATCAATATTATCAATGTGCCTTGGTATTTGAAGGCGTAGAAGCAGCGGCCGGTGGTTTACGCGGCACGCGCGTTTATTTTCCGATGCAGAAGGTGCCGAAGATCAGATTTAGGATGTCGTCGGTGGTGGTGACCCCGGTAATTTCGTCGAGGGGTCGGAGGGCTCCGTAGAGATCGAGCAGGAGCATCTCGTGGGGAACTCGGGCGTATACGGCATTGGTCGCAGCGTCGAGCGAGGCTAGCGCGTCATTGACTAGTTTCTGGTGGCGAACGCTGGTTAGGAAGCCGGACTCTTGCGTTGTCGTGAAATCTCCCGCTACGTGATTCAAGATGGCGGCGCGGAGCGCGGGAATACCTTCGCCGGTGAGGGCGGAGGTGGGGATGCGCTGCGGGCCGGGCTCAGTGACGTGCCCGCCCCCACGCGCGCTCGGCAGGTCGGATTTGTTTTCTACTACGATCGCTGGGCGACCTTCTACCTGGGTTAGTAACTCGTGGTCTTCATCAGAGAGGGGCTGGGTTGTGTCGATGACGACGAGAACTAAGTCGGCGTCGGCGAGGGCCTCCATTGATTTCTTGATGCCGATGCTTTCGGCTTCGTCAAGCGCGCGGCGGATGCCGGCAGTGTCCACCAGTTCCACGGGAATTCCGCCGAGGGCCACGGTTTCGCTGACCAGATCGCGAGTCGTGCCGGGCTGGGCGGTAACAATGGCGCGCTCGCTTTCGACCAGGCGATTGAAAAGACTTGATTTGCCTACGTTGGGACGACCTACGATCGCAAGCGTCATGCCCTGGTGGACGATCTTGCCGTAAGTGAAGGTAGCAGCGAGTTGCGCGAGCTGAGCTTTGACCTGCGCGATGCGATCAAGGATGGTGGCGTCGGGTGCGACAGAAATATCGTCCTCGGCAAAGTCGATGCCGGCCTCGAGCAGGGCGATCAGGTCGACTAATTTCTGCTTGATGGGCTTGAGGCGACTGGAGAGCGCGCCTTCGAGTTGCTGGGCGGCGACCTTGGCTTGAAACAGGGTTTGCGAATCGATCAGGTCGCGGACGGCTTCGGCCTGGGTTAGATCGAGGCGTCCGTTGAGAAAGGCGCGCATGGTGAATTCGCCGGGCTCGGCGAGCCGGGCGCCGCGGCTGAGAGAGAGTTCGACGATGTGACGCAGGACGACGGGCGACCCATGAGCGGAGATTTCGACGATGTCGTCGGTGGTGTAAGAGTGAGGCTTGGCGAAGTAGGTGACGACGACTTCGTCGATCCGGGTCGGCGTTTTGATCGCCCTTTGAGTTGTGTAGACGTCAGAAGTTTCGCGGACAGGAGTGTTCGCGCCACACGGTTCGATTAGATCGCAGCGGATGGCGCGGTTGGGTTCCAGTTCGCGAGTTAGGCGGAGCATGGGTGCAGTTATGTTGCGCGCCTCCGGGCCGGCTAGGCGAACAACTCCTATGCCGCCGCGACCGGGCGGAGTGGCGATGGCGACGATGGTGTCATCGAGGTTCATGGCTGGCGGTGAATAGTAGTTAGTGGATATTGGTCAGGGCCATTGTAGCGAGTGCAGACGTTTGCCGGGGACAGTCAGCGTCATTTATACTTGCTGTTTGCCTCAAGCCATCTGATTCAAGCAGGAGCAAGGATTTTCGATGCCGAAACGTACATTTCAACCCAACAAGCGCAAGCGCTCGAAGAAGCACGGGTTCCGGACTCGCATGAAGACCAAGAGCGGAGCTGCTGTGCTGTCGCGCCGCCGGGCCAAAGGGCGCAAGCGCGTTTCAGTGGCGCCGGGTTTCCGCGATTAGTTTTCCCACCACGGGTAGCAAAGGCCGTCGTTATTATTAATTATTGTGCAGGATTGTGAGCTAGTGAGCGCCGACGCTCCGAAGCGGAGTGTAGAGCAGCCCGCGGCGAACGCGGGAAGAAGTTTTCCGCGTGCGGCGCGGCTGCTGAAACACGCTGACTTCGAGCGTGTGTATAAGCAGGGGCGGCGGCACTTTTCCTCGCACATGACCGTGTTCTATTTGCGGCAGGCGCGGGCCGAGGACGCTTCGTCCGAGGGCGCTGTACGGGAGAAAGGCGCGCGCGTCGGGTTCACAGTGGGACGCGTGCTGGGCGGCGCGGTGGAGCGGAACCGAATCAAGCGGCGGCTGCGCGAGGCGGTGCGGCTGCGGCGTTCGGTGCTGAAGGGCGCGGGCGCGGTTGATGTGGTGATTAATCCGAAGAAGTCGGTGCTGACCCTGGAATTTTCGGTGGTGCTCGAAGAAGTGGGCCGGGCGTTGGATGTGATCGCGAAAAAGCTGCAGGAGAAAGATAAATAGAAATGAAGCCTCTCGCGCTTTGGGTGCTACAGCTTTACAAACGATGGATTTCGCCAGCGTTTCCGCCGTCGTGCCGCTACGTGCCGACGTGTTCGGAATATGCGATGGAGGCGATAGAGCGTCATGGCGCGTGGCGCGGCGGAGCGATGGCGGCTTGGCGGGTTTTGCGGTGCCATCCGCTGGCGAAGGGTGGGCTCGATCCGGTGGTGAAGTATGGCGAGGGGAATCCCACCCATTCGCAAAAAGCGCGAATGAATGGGGCACCCGGCGTCTCCACGTTTGGGTGTGGTGACTGACGAAGAAATGACGAGCTACTGATTTGGCTGAATTTAATAATCCGCAACAAGAACCTGGAATGGAGCGCAGGCTGTTGGTGGTCTTTGCGTTGACGTTTCTGGTCATCATGCTCTTCCAGCCGCTGTTGAAGAAGTACGGCCCGCAGCCGCCGGCGAAGCAGGAAAGCGCTGTACAGCCGGGGGCGCCTGTCCCTACGCAGAACCCCACACAACCCACGCAAGTTTCTACGGCGAATGGTGCCAATGCACCGGCATCGGCTCCGCAGCAGGCGACGAGCGAGTCTGAGACGGTGATCGAAAATAACGTCTACCGGATCGTGTTCACCAATCGCGGCGGGCGGGTTAAGTCCTGGGTGCTGAAAAAGTATACCGACGACAAGGGCGGTCCGCTGGAGGTGGTGAATGCCGCGGCGGCTGAGAAGTACGGGTATCCGCTGACGTTGTGGACATACGACGAGACGCTGCGAGACAAGCTGAACTCGGCGCTCTATGTGGCGAACAGTACTGGGACAACGGCTCCGGCGGATATCACGTTTGCCTATGACGATGGCGACGTGTCGGTACAGAAGAGCTACAAATTTGATCGCGACAGTTATGTGGTCGGAGCGCGCACTTCGGTCGCAGTGAAGGGCGCGCTGGTCACGGCGTTTCCGATGTGGCCAGCCGGGTTTGGCGGCGATACGACCGGACCACAGTACGCGACCGCTCAGATCGTCTATCAATACGACAGCAAGGTTGAGCGGCTGCCGATCAAGAAAATCAGCGGGGGCGGGACGCTGCCCGGACCATTTCACTGGGCGGGAGTATCGGACCAGTATTTCGCGGCCGTTTTCTTGCCGCAGGATCCGCAGAACGCTGCGATGGTGACGCTGCACAACGCCCTTGAAATTCCTCACGGCGGGTCCGAGACAAAGCAGATGGACAAGGTCGACGTCCTGGGCGCGGCGGTCGGCAGTCTGAAGGGCTCGACTGACGTCCGGCTATATGTGGGCCCGAAGGCGCTGTCGGATCTGGAATCGGTGGCGGTACCGGGCATCACGGGCGCGGAACCGGATCTGCGGGCCATCATCGACTTCGGCTGGCTCGGAATCATCGCGCGGCCTCTGTTTTTGTGGTTGAAGTGGATGTACAACCACATCGTCCCTAACTGGGGCTGGGCGATCCTGTTGCAGACGCTGGTCATCAACCTGGCGCTGCTGCCGCTGCGACTTTCGCAGATGAAGTCGATGCTGAAGATGCAACGCGTCGCGCCGCAGATCAAGTCGATCCAGGAAAAGTACAAGAAATACAGTTTGCGGGATCCGAAGAAAGCCGAAATGAACGAAGAGATTTCGGCTCTGTATAAGAAAGAGGGCGTAAATCCGGCGGGCGGATGTCTACCGCTGGTGATCCAGATGCCGTTTCTGTTCGCCTACTACCGGATGCTCAATGTCGCGATGGATCTCCGTCATGCGCCGTGGATGTGGGTTCACGATCTTTCGGCGCCCGACCCGTGGCATATTCTGCCGGTTGCGATCATCGTCACCATGCTGATAATGCAGCGAATGACGCCGCAGGCGGGCATGGATCCGGCGCAACAGAAGATGATGAACATCATGATGCCCGGCATGCTGGGCCTCATGAGCTGGAACCTGCCAGCCGGGTTGGGCTTGTACTGGTCGGCGGGGCAGTTGATCGGCATTGTGCAGCAGTCGGTGATGAATCGCACGGCGCTGGGTCGCGAAATGCGCGAGATGATGGAGAAGCGGGCGAGGAAGAAAGAGAAATAGCCGTCAGCTTTCAGCTATCAGTTTAATCCAGCGCCTAAAAAGGGGCCAGCTGGCTTTTGAGGATTTTCGGTATCGCTAGAGCGATATCCTGATAGGAAACTGTTCGCTTGCACGCTTTTGGCTTCTACTGATGGCTGAGAGCTGATGGCTGAGAGCTGACTTATGCCGATCACAGACAAGGTTGCCGCTGCAAAACAGATTGGGGAATTCCTGCAGGCCGTAATCTCGAACGGCGGTTTCAAGCTGAAGTACCGGATCACCGTGGATCCACCAATCGCGCAGAATCGCGAGTGGGAACATCCGGAAATCCTGGTGGAGTTTGCGGGGCCGGATTCGACACTGTTGCTGGAGCGGGGTGGCGAGTTGCTACGATCGTTTGAGCTGCTGGCATCGGAGATCCTGCATCTGCAGGGCAACGAGCACGAGAAGATCTGGTTCGACTGCAAGAATTTCCGGGCGATGCGGATCGACGAGTTGCAGCTGGCCGCGCGGGTGGCAGCGGAGCATGTGCGCCGGACAAGCGAGCCGTACCGGTTCGGACCCATGTCGTCGCGGGAGCGGCGAATCGTGCATTTGGCGCTCCGCGAGGAGAAAGATTTGCGCACCGAGAGCGACGGCGAAGGTGGAAGACGGTCCGTGGTGGTGTATCCGGGGAACTACAAAACGACAGCGCCAGCGAAACGGGAACGCCGAACGATTTCGTAGTTGCACGCTTTGTTGCACACTTTGCGCGGCAGTTATTTTCTCGACACTTGACAGCGCAATAAAATCGCGATCCGGTAAAATGCTCGCGCGGAATTTTTTTGTTGCAAGACGCCGACGCGGCGATTTTTTTGTGCTAGTATGCCGTTCGACTCCTAATAAATTTCAACCACAACCCGTACTGCAAAACACAAGCTGCTCTGCAGTAAACAGAAGAATTTATAATTTCAGGACCGGTCTTTTCTGGAGGTTTTTACTCCGGCGCTTTCGATATTCTGATAAACAACAATGTCTCTCCCCAGCTCTGCCATCGTCCCGAATCCGTGGGTGCGCATCCTTGACGCCCTGGAGAAGAAAGTCAACCGGCACTCCTACGACACCTGGTTGAAGCCAACGCGGTACAGCCACGCCAGCAATGGAATTCTGTTCGTGCGAATCCCGACTGCCGAGTTTCGTCATGTCGGCGACAAATACGCAGATCTGATTCAGGAAGCGGTTGATGTTCTCGGGCTCGGATACGAGGATGTGAAATTCGTTACCGCCGAGGATGATCCTTCGAACACTCCGATCCGGCATAATGGCGGCCTATCGGCGCATAGTCCGAGCGGCGCCCCGGGTCCGCAGGCGGCACCGGGGTTGCATGCGGCCCAGGCGCGATTCGACTGGGACAGTGCCGCGCAACTGAATCCGCGCTATACATTTGACGCATTCGTGATCGGCAGCGGGAATCAGTTCGCGCACGCGGCCTGCCAGGCGGTGGCGGAGCGCCCTTCGAAAGCCTACAACCCCCTGTTCCTCTACGGAGGCGTCGGGATGGGCAAGACCCACCTGATGCAGGCGATCGGGCATGAGATCAAGCGGCGGACTCCGCAGGCGGCGATTTGCTACGTGTCGAGCGAGAAGTTCACCAACGAGATGATCAACTCGTTGCGCTACGACAAAATGATCAGCTTCCGCGATAAGTTCCGGACAGTCGACGTGCTGTTGATCGACGACATCCAGTTTTTAGCGCAAAAAGAGCGCACTCAGGAAGAGTTCTTCCACACGTTTAATGCGCTGCACGAGTCGATGAAGCAGCTTGTGATCGCGAGCGACCGTCCGCCCAAGGAGTTGGCGGAATTCGAGGATCGCTTGCGCAGCCGCTTCGAGTGGGGCCTGATCGCCGACATTCAGCCACCGGACTTGGAGACGAAAGTCGCCATCCTGCAAAAAAAGGCGGAGCAGGAACGGGTAACGCTGCCGACAGATGTGGCGTTGTTTATCGCCTCGAACATCCGTTCGAATGTGCGCGAACTGGAAGGCGCGCTGATCCGTCTGGTGGCCCATTCATCGCTGATCGGGGCGGAAATTACTCTTCCCTACACCCAGCAGGTATTAAAGAATTTCATCGATTCGCAGGCCCGCAAGGTGACGATTGAATCCATTCAGAAGGCGGTGGCCGAGCAATTCGGTCTGCGCCTGGTGGAAATCAAGGCGAAGAATAATTCGCGTTCCATCGTCTATCCGCGGCAGATTGCGATGTACCTGGCCAAGCACCTCACGGAGGCCTCCCTGCCTGAAATTGGACGCCAGTTCGGCGGCAAACACCACACCACAGTCTTGCATTCGGTGGACAAGATTGAAGGCGTTCGCAAAGACGATAAAGATTTAAACAGGCTGCTCAATAAACTGACCGAGCAATTGGGCGCCTAGATGGCGGTTTTCACCTCTTTTTCCACTCTGTAGGCCATTCTTCCTGCCTTCTAACTGTGGAGTGTTTGTGGAAATTGTGCGAGACACGACGGAAACTTTAGAATGGTCTGAAGGTTGGCATGGCCTCCGCTGAGGTGATGAGCGATTGTTCACATGAAGAGTCAATGTGGAAGCAACTGAACCATTGGAACCTGGACCGGTTTTCCACTTCTCAGAAGCGCCTACGGTTACTACTGGTTTTCTTGCTTTTGTATTTGATATAAGAAGAGAACAGAAGTAGAGTCGGGAGACCCAATATGCCGGTGGAAGTCGCCCCTGCGGTAGCCGCAACATCAACGACCATGGAAATTACGGTCAGCAAATTTGAGCTTCTTCGCGAACTGACGGCCACTCAGGGCGTGGTGGAGCGCAAGACCACGATTCCCATCCTCTCCAACTATCTCTTTGAGGCTGCAGGGGACAAGTTGTCGCTGACAGCGACGGATCTCGACCTGAGCCTGCGCACATCCTGCAACGCCAAGGTAAAAAAGGAAGGCGCATGCACAATTCCGGCACGTAAGCTTTATGACTACGTAAAGCTGCTGCCCGACGCCGACATCACTATCCGATTGCTCGAAAACCATTGGGTCAGTATCCGCTGCGGACGATCCAACACGAAGATGGTGGGAATGGCACGATCAAATTTCCCGGGCCTGCCGGTGTTTCCGTCGACGGGAACGATCAAGATTCCCTCGGCCGTACTACGGTCGATGATTGCCAAGACAGGCTTTGCCATAGCCAGTGAAGAGTCGCGCTACACGCTGAATGGGGCATTGATGGTGCTTAAGCCGGAGTCGATCACCATGGTTGCGACCGATGGCCACCGCCTGGCGCACGTGGAGCGCACGGGAGAGAAGTTTGAAGGCGTTTCCGGCGAGATGAAGACCCTGATTCCGAAGAAGGCGATGGACGAGTTGAAGTCGCTTCTAGATTCAGATATCGAGACTATTGACTTCGCCAAAGACGAATCCACGCTGTTCTTCCGTGTGGGTCCACGGTTGCTGACATCCCGCCAGCTTACGGGCCAGTTCCCCAACTACGAGGCCGTGCTGCCGAAAGACGTCTCCAAATCGATCACGTTGCAGGGCGAAGAACTGGGCGCCGCAATCGCGCGCGTGGCGCAGTTCGCCGATGAGCGGTCGCGCGCCGTGCGGCTGCGCCTGGAGAAAGGCGAGTTGAAGCTTTCCGCATCGTCAACCGAGACCGGTGAGTCGGAGGATTCCATTGAAATCGCCTATGACGGCGAGCCGATGGCGATCGGATTCAACGCTCAATACCTCATCGACTTCATCAAAGCAACTGGATCGTGCGAAGTGAAACTGGAGCTGAAAGATGCGCAGTCTGCCGGCCAGCTTCGTCCCGCGGAAGGCGAAGATTACAAGTACCGCTACATTGTGATGCCGATGAGGATCTGACCAGACCCCTAACGTCCCACCCCCCCCGCTACACAGCCGACGAGGTGATTACTCTCGCGCCTGATGAGCATGCCAGATGGCGCGACACGAAACCAATCCGCGTTTAACTGTGAAAATCCTGGCGCCTGTTCTCGCCCTCCTATTGGCCGGTATTAGTGTTCTGTCGGTCGCGAGGCCAGCGCTAGCCTTACAGGCGAACATTCCTCTACCGCTTCCGTGGGCGGCGGGCCTCCCCGTGTACGACCACGTCGTGATCGTGGTGGAGGAAAACAAAGATTACGAACAAATTATTGGCAATAAGAACGCCTCGTATATCAATGACGTTCTGAGGAAAGAGGGAGCGAATCTCACCAAGTCTTATGCCGAGGAACACTTCAGCGAGGGGAACTATTTCTGGCTCTTTTCGGGGAGTAATCAGCACGTCGGATTCACGGACAAAATCCCGAGCCATGATTTTACAACGGGCAATCTGGGCGAGGGGTTGATCCACGCTGGCCATACTTTCAAAGGATATTCCGAAGGCTTGCCTGAGATCGGGTCGATGGTCGAAGAGCAAGGCCTTTATGCCCGCAAACACGTTCCCTGGGTGAGCTTTTCCAATTTGCCTCGTGGCAAGACGGTAGACGATTCCTCAAACCTGCGATTTCCGCAGGACTTTCCGTCTGATTACAATTCGCTGCCCACTGTTTCTTTTGTGATCCCGAACCTTGTCAACGACATGCACAACGGCTCGAGTCGGTCGGGCATCGCGGCTGGCGACAAATGGCTGAGGCAGCACATCGACGGCTACTACCGCTGGGCGAAGCAGCATAACAGTCTGCTGATTCTCACTTTCGACGAGAACAGTCAATTCACGCTGACTGGGGGCGTGACCGATCCAGGGGATAAAAACCCGAGGAAAGCTAATCATATCGCCACGATTTTTGCTGGGGCTCACATAAAACCTGGTGATTACGAGGAAGGAAAGGGCGTGACCCACGTTAATGTCCTGCGGACTTTGGAGGCGATGTATAAGCTAAGTCGATCAGGTAGTCAACAGTTTAATGCCCTGAAAGCCGGCATCGCCGATGACTACTTGATCAAAGATATCTTCGACGTCACGCCTTAGATTGCGCGGGATTGCGCGTGTCAGGTTTCCTGCACTCTTTCCAAACTCTGTCCTTGTCTCGTCGAGCGGGATGCACCTTGACGAAGGGCCACTGAGCATTTACAGTGACGGCCATTCCGGCATGGAGGGAGTCCTAAATGCTATCCGGCTTTAAGCAGTTTATCTTGCGCGGCAGTGTAGTGGATCTGGCGGTTGGTGTGGTCATCGGCGCTGCGTTCGGCACAATCATTACCGCACTGGTCAAGGACATCATCAATCCCATCATTGCGCTTCTGGTGGGCAAACCGGACTTTACGGGGATTTCTTTCACGATCAGAGGCACCGTGTTTCCGATCGGCGATTTCATCACCGCGGTTGTCAGCTTTCTGCTGGTTGCGGCTGCGGTTTACTTTTTTGTTGTAACGCCGATTAATGCCCTGATCGCGCGGAGTCGCAAGGATCCGGCGCCCGCTGATCCGACAACCAAGAAGTGCCCCGAATGTCTGAGCGAGATTCCAATCGATGCGCGCCGCTGCAGCCACTGCTCAGAGCCGGTGATGGGAAAGGCCGCCTAGGTCGCCTGCCTCTCCGCCTTGGCGAAATCCGCCGGATTCCTGTAAAATCAAGGTTTCGGCGACAGGCCTGGAAGGATTTAAGAGTTATGGCACGAGTTTGTGATATCTGCGGCAAAGGGCCGCAGTTCGGAAATACCATCAGCCACGCCCACAACGTGAGTAAGCGGCGCTGGAACGTCAATCTGCGCCCGGTTCATGCCAGGGTGGGAGCCGCTACCAAGCACATACGCGTCTGCACTTCTTGTCTGCGCAGCGGCAAAGTGGTTAAGGCGTAGGGTTCCACAAAGCCCGCGGATTCTTCGTAATCCTGCGGGCTTTCGTTTTTTCTGCGGGCTTTCATGGGCGGGCGCCCGTGCCACACGAGCTACTTCACATCTACCAATCGCACGTCGAAGATCAGCGTTGCGTTGGGCGGGATGACGGTCGAATAACCACCCTTCCCGTAGGCGAGGTCCGGCGGGATGCGCAACTGGCGCTTGCCTCCGACCTTCATGCCGGCGACACCTTCGTCCCATCCCTTGATGACCTGGCTGGCGCCCAGCATGAAGTCAAACGGATGGCCAGTACCAACCGAGCTGTCGAACTTCTTGCCGTTGGTGAGCCAGCCGGTGTAATCGACTTTGACATGCTTGCCGATTTGAGCGACGGCGCCCGTGCCCACTCTGATGTCCCAGTACTCGAGACCACAGGCGGTCTTGGTGGGCGCACCAGTCACCTTCGTGGGACCGCCGATGGCGGGCTTCTTCGCCGGTGCCTTGTGGGCTGGAGCCTTCTGGCCGACGACCGGGCTGGCTAGTGCGAGCAGTGTGATGGCCAGGATGGCGATGAGAGTTTTCATAGTTCCCCTTTTTTACGTCTGCAAACTTCCGCAATTCTGTCTCTTCAATTCAGTTTTATTCAAGCGACCGCAATCACATCAATTTCAATCAGGACGTCTTTCGGAAGCCTGGCTACTTCGACGGTGGAGCGTGCCGGCGGCGCCTGTTTGAAGTAGCGGCCGTAGACTTCGTTCATGGCGGCGAAATCCGCCATGTTTTTGAGAAAGACCGTGCAGCGCAGAACTTTCTCCAGACTACTGCCTGAGGCCTGCAGGATGGCAGCGAGATTCTTGAGCACGCGGTCGGTCTGCGCGCTCACATCGCCCGCGATGATCTGCGCTGTGGCGGGATCGATTGCGATCTGTCCAGAAGTAAAGATCAAGCCCTGGGCTCGAATTGCCTGCGAGTAGGGGCCGATGGCTTTCGGGGCCTGCTCGGTGGCGATCACTTCGCGCATGATTCCTCCAATGCGTTCTGCGTCCTAAGGAGATGAATGACGAAAAGTGATTAACGCAGATTGCGCCGTCGGAGTCAAACAGCTCGTGTGGTGACGGGGCTCTGCCCCGTCCGGCGGAGCGAAGCTCGGCTGCAGCGGGCGGCTAAAGCGAGCAGCGCCTCTCTAGAACAGCGAGCTCTGCCGCCGGTTTGGAGTGATGCCGAAATGCTCATACGCGAGCTGCGTCGCCACTCGCCCGCGGGGAGTGCGGTTCAGAAAGCCGATCTGGATCAGAAAAGGCTCGTATATTTCTTCGATGGCGTCAGGCTCCTCGGCGAGTGCCGCGCCCAGCGTATTCAAGCCCACCGGGCCGCCCTGGTACTTTTCGATGATGGTGAGCAGCAGTTTGCGGTCGACCTCGTCGAAACCATGGCGGTCAACTTCGAGCATGCTAAGAGCGGACTGAGCTGTGGGCAGGTCGATGGACCCGGCGGCACGCACCTGGGCATAATCGCGCACGCGGCGCAGCAAGCGGTTGGCGATGCGCGGCGTTCCACGAGAACGGCTGGCGATTTCGATGGCGCCGGGACGATCAATACTCACGCCCAGAATCTCGGCCGAACGCTCGACAATAAAGCGGAGATCGTCGTGAGTATAGAACTCGAGCCGCAGCAGCAGGCCAAAGCGCGAGCGCAGCGGCGCAGAGAGCAGCCCGGCCCGAGTAGTCGCGCCGATAAAGGTAAAGGGCTTTACGTCCATCGTGTGCGTCCGCGCGGACGGGCCCTGACCGATCATGATGTCAAGCTTGTAGTCCTCGAGCGCGGAATAGAGGATTTCTTCGAGTGCGGGCTGCAGACGATGGACTTCATCAATGAAAAGCACCTGCCGGTCGCGGAGATTAGTGAGGATCGCGGTCAGGTCACCCTTGATCTGCAGCGTGGGCCCGGAGGTCTGCTGGAAGGCGGCGCCGAGCTCGTTGGCGATGATGTTGGCGAGCGTCGTCTTGCCCAAGCCGGGCGGTCCGTAGAGCAGGACATGGTCAAGCGCCTCGCAGCGCGATTTGGCGGCCTGGATGGCTACGTCGAGATTCTCTTTCACCTTGTTCTGGCCGATGAATTCCTGGAGGCGTTGCGGGCGAAGCTTGAGCTCAAAAGAGGAATCGTCCTCGACCGGGGCAGCGGAGACGAGGCGGTCTTTGAGGTGCAGGTTGGGATTGTCTTTGGCGGCGGACACTGAAGGGGATGGTAGCAGTTCTGAGTTCGTGGTTCTAGTTGGCAGATCTCGCCTATACCGGATCTACCCTTGGCGCGATGTCGTCTTCGTTGATCGTCCACTCGCCAATGCGACCGTCATATGTAAACAGCCAACGGGAAAGAATATCTCGCCCAAGAAGACACTGAATGGGCTGTTCAGACAGTTCGCAACAGATTACTTTAGCGACCTCAATCGTGGCGAGCTTGTATCGCGGGAACTGGATTGAAGCTACGTAAACCCGGGCATCCTCAGTAATGCCGTCAGCTCGTGCGATCCGCGTCACGTCTACCTGCCGCAGACCTGCTCGTGCGACAGCTCTTGGCGTTAGGACAGTTCGCCTAGCGCCTGTATCTATCAGTGCTGGCATTCTCAAGAACGCTCCCCCAGCCTGAACTGGAGTCGCTTTGAAGTGGTCGGTGGCGGATCGCAACATCGGAGGACCGATTTCGACCTCAATTCGCGGTCCCCACAACAAAAGGCCACGCGGATCTTGTCCGAGGGATCTGCATTGATGCGTTCGTGGGGACGAGACGGGGAGGCTGGCACGCACGGGGTCGCGCTTCAACGACGGCTTCGGCGCGGTTGTTCGTAATTCCTCGGCAACCCGTCGAATTCCTACCGAGACGTCCTTAAACGCTTCGTCCCGGTTTGACCAGCTCACGACTGGGTTTCCGTCCTTCGGCAGGGCCTGTAGTTTGGAAAAGAGTGCAAAATTCCAATCACAGGCGCGCAGAATCACGGGAATCACGCGGGCCTCTTTAAGGTCGTGCCGCTCCAAGGCTCGCGTCATCTCTTTTTCGTAGCAGTAGTCGGACGCAATGAAATCCGCACTCACTAGCAGCAGGATGATATCCGCTCTGTTTAAATGGTCATCGATCTTGTCGTCCCACTCTGTCCCCGCTGAGATCCGACGATCGTGCCAACAGGAGATTATGCCTCTCCTCTTCAGAATGCTGAGGTGCGTCTCCAACTCGTCGCGCAGGATCTCGTCTTTGTGGGAGTAGGCGTAGAAGACCTCAATAGGTCTGGGGGGCGTGGTACTCGCGCTTGCGTCTGGCATGGCGTTGAGAAATGAACCGACAAACGTCGGGTAAGTACAGGCAAGATGCCTACGTTATTACAGAGCCGACATCGTTCAAGCCAACTCTCACTACCTGCGGAAGTCACCACGACAGTCTAGAACACCGAGAATGTTGGTTCGTGCTCAACAATCTGCCGTACGAGAAAATCGATGTCATTGCCCCACGCGCCAGCACCTGCGGAGTAGGCAGCTTCGAATGTGGCAAAGAAATTCAAGACTTCACTACCTTTGATGACGACGTATCGCCCGTGGTAGCCCTTCAGCCACTCATCCTTGTGCAGGGCGTAGAAATCAAGTTCTTTTGCAAGGCGCTTTTGTCCTTCCTCCTCCACGGCGCTCCTCCCTACCCACTAAAAGTTTATCAATGGTCTACATCACTGCCCAATCACTCCCAGCCGCACGCCCTTCAGCTTGCCGGCGTCGAACCATGCGACCTTCTGGCCAAACCAGGTTTTCGTGCCATTGAGCTTGTACTTCTTCGTTGCCGCTGCGAAGTCGCGCGTGCTGAGCAGGTAGGCGACAGGGGAGTCGCCAAACTTACCCAGCCGGTCCGAGAGCCAACCTCCGTTGAAAGGCGCTGCCAGAATTACGGGCTCGCCGGGGAAGTACGCGAGTTTCCCGAAGTCTTTCTGAATTTCGGTGATCGGATCGGCCCAGCCGTAAGCCTTGCGGAACAAGGCAATCGAAGCATCCAGGTTGTTGACGCCCAGTACGACGTTTTCGACGCCGCTCACCGGCGCTCCTTTTACGCTGCCTGAAGTCTGGACGCGCCAGTCGCGCGGCGTCTGGTCCTCGATGATGAATGGCAGCGTCGAGCCGGGCGTTCCGACGCCGACGTCGGCGGTCATCCACTCGACTGACATGCCGTCGGGACGCTTGCGGCTCCCGCGCTCAGGCGGCTTAACCGGAATCCCAGCCTTCTTTAGCCGATCCACTTCCTGCAGCAAAACGTTCGTCCCCACCGCCCATGCGCAGGTAATCGCATCCTCGGACATAAACTTCGCCCAGCCGGAGCCCGCAGTCACACCCGGCTTTATCGGCGCAATCAATTCAATGTAAGACGCATCATCGAAGCCGATGATCGCCATCTGGGTAATGCCATTGCCGTGGGGACCGCCGAAGTCCGGAGCCATGCCCACCTCGGTGAAGGCTTGGCGCAGCGTGTCGAGATTCGATCCGCAGATTGATACATGGTCGAGTTCCAGCGTGACACTCTTGCTTTCCTGAGTCATTGCGATCTGGGAGATCAGTATGAGAGCTAGTGCTAGGGACAAGCGGGAGATGAGAGAAATCCGCTTGGGCATTCCGGCCTCCTTCAGTAAAGAAGAAAAGGAATGGTACGCCAGAATGCGCGATCAGGGAACGATTTCCTAGGAATTCGAGGCGGTTTAACCAATGGTATATAATGGTTCCTTGAAGTATAGATCTAGATAATATGCCCCTTAGTATCAAAAATGAGGCCACCGAACGACTGGCCCGCCAAGTGGCGGGCGAAACTGGAGAGTCGCTCACCGAAGCCATTCAAACGTCGCTCGCCGAACGCTGGGAGCGGTTGAAGCGGCGGCGCAAACGCAACGTTCTGACCGGCCAGATTGAGGATTTACTCCGGCGAGTGGACGCACTTCCGACCCTGGACTCGCGCCCCGAAAACGAAATCCTCGGGTACGGCGAAGACGGCGTTCCGCGATAGGTCTCCGCAATGGTCATTGACACATCCGCGCTCGTGGCCATCTTTCTGGGTGAACCCGAGCGCAAGCCGTTCCTCGAGCAAATTCTCCAGGCAGAAACGAAGCTGATTTCGTCGGCGAACTCTCTGGAAACCGGAATCGTGCTTGAAGCCAGGCGCGGGGAAGCCGCGGGTCGCGAGTTCGACCTGTTTCTGGTGCGGACAAATCTGGAACTGGTTCCGGTGGATGCCGAGCAAGTGGAGATTGCGCGTTCCGCCTGGCGCAAGTATGGCAAAGGGCGGCACGCGGCCGGTCTCAACTTCGGAGATTGCTTCGCCTACGCGTTGGCCAAGTTCTCAGGGCACAAACTCCTGGCTAAGGGCGAGGATTTTCGTTTCACCGACGTGGAACTTGTGTGACACGTTGGCCACATTCGGTTAGCAGCGCTAGTACGCGCTATTACTCTTCCTCTTCCTTAACCTCGCCCCTCTCCGCTTTTGCCTTCTCGATAATCTTGTCCTGCAGTTGCTGCGGGACGGTGTCGTAGTGGTGCATTTCCATCGAGAAACTGCCGCGGCCCTGGGTCATCGAAGTGAGATCGGCGCCGTAGGTGAGCATCTCGGCCATGGGCACTTCGGCCTTCACGATCGTGTTGCCGGCTTTGTTATCCATGCCCTGGATGCGTCCTCGCCGGCTGTTGAGGTCGCCCATGATGGTGCCGGCGAACTCGTCGGGGATGGAGATCTCGACCGTCATGATCGGTTCGAGCAGCGTCGGCTTGGCCATTTCCATGGCCTTCCGGAAGGCAATGCGGCCCGCCATCTGGAACGAGAGGTCGTTCGAATCTACGTCGTGGTAAGAGCCGTCATACAGGATCGCGCGAAAGTTCACCACAGGATAGCCCGCGAGGTAGCCGCGGGTGGCGGCGTCCTTGATTCCCTTTTCGACAGCGGGAATAAAGTTGCGCGGGATGGCACCGCCGAAAATATCGTTGACGAACTCGAATTCAACTTCGGAGTTGCGCGGAAGCGGCTCCATCTTGATTTTACAGTCGCCGTACTGACCGTGGCCGCCGGTCTGCTTCTTGTGGCGTCCCTGCACGTCAGCTTTGCCGCGAATGGTTTCGCGATACGGTACCTTGGGCGCCTTCAGCACCACTTCGGCGTGGTAACGCTTCTTCATCTTCGAGACCACGACTTCGATGTGCTGCTGTCCGGTGCCCGCGATAAGAAATTCCTTGGTCTGGGGGTCGCGGAAGAAGCGCAGCATGGCGTCCTCTTCCATCAGCTTGTGCAGGCCGACGCCGAGCTTGTCTTCGTCCGCGCGGCTCTTCGGCTCGATGGCAAAGGTGATTGCCGGCTCGGGCAGCTGCACCATGGGATACCGGATCGGCGACGACTTATCGCCCAGCGTGTCGCCAGTGAGAGTTTCTCTGAGCTTGGCGACCCCGCCGATATCGCCGGCATGCAACTCTGGGATTGGAATCATTTGCTTGCCTTGGACAACGGAGATGTGAGCGAACTTTTCCTGGATATTGCGATTGTAGTTTTGCAGCGATGCGTCGTTCTTCAGCACGCCGGAAAAAACCTTGAAGTAAGAAATGCGGCCAGCGAACGCGTCTGACATGGTTTTGAAGACGAACACGGAAGCGGGCTCGTTATCGGTGCCTTTGCGTACCGGAGGCTCGCCGTTGCCGCCGACGGGCTGGCCGGTGATGGCGTGATGCTCGCTGGCGGCGGGCGTGTAGTCCACGATGAAGTCCATCAGCTCGTCGACGCCGATGTTGCCGAGGCCAGATGTGAACAACACCGGAAAAAGTTTGTCTTCGCGGATTGCTTCGTGCAGCGCTGGGACTAGATCCTCCTCGGGAATGGTTCCCTTCTCGAAGAATTCTTCCATCAACTCGTCTTTGCCCTCGGCGATCAGTTCGACCAGCCTCTCATGAGCTTCCTGGGCAACACCGGCCATGTTGGCAGGTATCGGGCCTTCCTTGCCCTTGCCGTTTCCGCCCATGTCGTAGGTGTAGGCCTTCATGCGGACCAGATCGACTATGCCTTTGAGACTCTTCTCGCTGCCGATGGGAAGCTGCAACGGGGTGACAGCGCGGCCGAAGGCGTTGGTCAGCGATTCGAGAACGCGGTTGGCATCAGCGCGCTCGCGGTCCATGCGGTTAACGACGATCATTCGGGGCAGGTCGATTTCATTGCAGTATCCCCAGACACGCTGAGTCACAACCTCGACGCCGGCGACGCCGTCCACGACGACGAGCGCTGCGTCCACCACGGGCAGCACCATCTTGGCCTCGTGGACGAACATGTTGAAGCCGGGAGTGTCGAGAAGATTGATCTTGACCTTACTCGAATCCGCCTTGCCCCACTCGACAAAAGCGAGGCCGGTCCCAATCGACATCTTGCGGGCGATTTCTTCTTCGTCGTAGTCGGTGGTGGCGGAGCCGTCGTCGACGCGCCCAAAGCGCGGCGTGGCGCCGGCGGTGTAGAGCATGGCGGATACCAGGGTAGTCTTGCCGGCATGCCCGTGTCCGATGAGGGCTAGGTTGCGGAGATTGGCTCCTTCGTACACTTTCACGGGTTGTCTCCTTCCGCAGGCTTACGGGAAGGGTGATAAGGCCCGGAATGAGGATGAGTACAGGCTACAGGCCAGCCCAACAATGCCTGCGAAACTTTTGATGCTAACACAGGGGACGGGGAGGCTCAAAGGAAGGGGATAGGCTCCTTGGAGACAGTCTCGGCCCTTCTTGCCGCCTACTTCGCATTCACGAACTTCGCCAGCGGGATGACCTCAACTTTCCTTGCCAGCGAATATGTCTTATCGCCCGGATAGAGAACATAGAGCCGGTCGAGCTTAAGATCCGTGAGAGCAATCCGCATTGACGTGGTGAGCACCGGCGCATCGGCTCGCTTGCACTCGATGCCGATACGGCGGCCGTCCTTGAATAAGAAGAGATCAAGCTCCGCCCCGTTGTGTGTGGCCCAATAGTAGGCCTCGTCGGGCCGGAAAGACTTGAGCACCTCCTCCACCGCGTAACCCTCCCACGAAGCGCCCACCTTCGGATGAAGCTCGAGGTCGCGCTGATTGGCAACACCGAGGAGCGCGTGCAGAAGGCCGCTGTCGCGCACATACACTTTGGGTGCCTTCACCTGGCGCTTGCCGAGATTCTCAAACCACGGCGGCAACTGACGGACCATGAAGACATCTGCCATCAGGTCGAGATAGCGGCGCACGGTCGGCTCACTCACGCTCAAGGCGCGAGCCAACTCGGCCGCGTTCCAAACCTGGCCATGGTAGTGGGCGACCATGTTCCAGAAACGCCGCAACGCCAGCGCCGGAATTGTGACGCCCAGCTGCGGCAGGTCGCGCTCAAGAAAAGTCTGCAGAAACTGGCGCCGCCATGCCAGCGAGTCTGCCTCGGTTCGCGGCGTGTAAGCGAGCGGGAACCCGCCGCGCTGCCAGTGACGGCCTTGGGCGGTAGCGCCCAGATCGGAAAGCCGGAAACCCTCGAGGGGAACAGTCTCGATGCGGCCGGCGAGCGACTCCGATGACTGTCGGAGTAGATCTGGCGAGGCGCTGCCGAGAACGAGAAAGCGTGCGGGAAGCGGTCTTCGATCGGCCAGAACACGCAGCAGGGGAAACAGATCCGGGCGACGCTGGATCTCGTCAATTACCACCAACTTCTTGAGGGGACGCAGAGCCGTGTCCGGCTCGGTCAGTCGGGCGAGGCTGCGGGGATCCTCCAAATCGAAGTAGTTGAGCGAATCGGGTGCGACAAACTCGCGGGCGAGGGTGGTCTTACCGCACTGGCGCGGTCCCACAAGGGCAACCACGCGGCTGCGCCGCAAAGCGGTGCGGACCAGCACAATGTCAGCCATGCGAACAATCATGGAGACAATTGTATACCATGAAAATCGAACGGTCGATGTCAGATTTTCATGGTAGTTTTCCGGACATCAAAAGGGCGCCAGGCGGCAGATTACAATGAGGCGCTCTTCTCCACAATCAGCTTCCTAATCTTCTCCACGAATTCCGCCGTCCTCATGTCTTCCGTCTTCTCTTTCCCACGCGTGCGGACGTTGACTTTGTTCGCTTCAGCCTCTTTGTCTCCAACCACCAGCAGAAACGGCACTTTCTGCATCGCGTGTTCGCGGATTTTCGCGTTCATCTTTTCGTTGCGCGAATCGACTTCCACGCGCACGCCGGCTGCCCGCAGTTGCGACGCGACTTTTTCCGCGTACTCCGTATGCCGCTCGGCGATCGGGATCATCGCCACCTGCACCGGCGACAGCCATACCGGGAAGGCTCCGGCGTAGTGTTCTATGAGGACCCCGAAGAAGCGCTCGACTGACCCGTAGAGGGCGCGGTGGACCATTAGCGGCTGCTTGCGGGTACCGTCTTCGGCTACATATTCGAGATCGAAGCGCTGCGGCAGGTTGAAGTCGAACTGCACGGTCGAGAGCTGCCACAGGCGCCCGATGGCGTCCACGAGCTTGATATCGATCTTCGGTCCATAAAATGCCGCCTCGCCCGGAATCGTCTTGTACTCGATGTTGAGCTGCTTCAGCACTTTTTCGAGCGAGTTGGTCGCCATATTCCACTGGTCTTCACTTCCAACAAAGCTCTTGCGGTCGTTTGGATCCCAGGTGGAAAGCTCGGTCTGGAATTTGTCAAAGCCGAAGTCTTTCAGCACGTCGCGGGCGAACTCCACGCAATCCGCGATTTCCTTCTCAATCTGGTCGGGAGTGCAGAAGATGTGAGCGTCGTCCTGGGTAAAGCCGCGGACGCGCAGCAGGCCGTGCATGACGCCCGAGCGTTCATAACGGTAGACCGTGCCGAGTTCGCCGAGGCGCACCGGCAGATCGCGATAGGAGCGCAGGGAATCTTTGTAAATGAGAATGTGGCCCGGGCAGTTCATGGGCTTTACGCGGTATTCGGCGTCGTCAAGTTCCATGAAATCGAAAAAGTTCTGGGCGTAATAGCCCTCGTGGCCCGAAGTGAAGAAAAGCTGGCGGCGCATTACGTGCGGCGTGTAGACCAGGGAATAGCCGCGTTTAACGTACTGCTCGCGCATCCAGTCTTCCATCTCCTTGCGGATGATGCCGCCCTTCGGATGCCAGAAGATCAGGCCCGGTCCGGCAAGTTCCTGGATGGAAAACAAGTCCAGCTGTTTGCCGAGTACGCGATGGTCGCGCTTCTTCGCTTCTTCGATGCCGGTGAGGTAGGCGTCGAGATCCTTCTTTGAGAAAAACGACGTGCCGTAAATGCGTTGCAGTTGCTGATTCTTTTCGTCTCCCAACCAGTAAGCGCCGGCAATGTTGAGCAACTTGAAGGCTTTGATCTTCCCAGTCGAAGGCAGGTGGGGGCCGCGACAGAAATCGAGAAACTTTCCCGTTTTGTAAACCGAGATTTTTTCATCGGGGTTGGTGAATTGCTCGATGAAGTGGCACTTCATGAAATCGCCCTCACCCTTGAACTTCTCGAGACCCTCTTTGCGCGGCAGGAACTCGCGCGCGTAAGGCAGGTTCTGCTGGACGAGCTCCTGCATCTTCTTCTCGATCTTCTCGAGGTCTTCGGGGGTGAACGGAGTCGGGCGATAAAAATCGTAGAAGAATCCGTTCTCGGTCGGAGGGCCATGGCCGAGTTTGGTCTCAGGGAAGAGTTCAAGCACGGCCGCGGCAAGCAGGTGCGCCGACGAGTGCCGATAAACTTCCAGCGCTTCCGGGTCGCGGTCGGTAAGGATGCGCAGGTCGGTGTCTTTCTCGAGCGGGCGCGTGAGGTCGATCAGGTTACCGTTAGTCTTCGCGACGAGAGCCGCGTCGGCAAGACGCGGGCTGATGGACTTAGCGACATCAAGCGCGGTGGTGCCCTTAGGGAATTCCTCACTGCTGCCGTCGGGAAGCTTGATATGAATGCTGTCAGACATGGATTGGGCCTTGCATTCTACTGAATCTCTTAAGTTTACCATCAGGTCTGCGCAGAGGCGGATGCCTTCGTCCACCTGCATCGCGCTCTGACCACCGATCTGGACAAGGGGATTGGGGGTCGACTTGGTTTGGAGCGGGGAAATTCTCAGTGGCCCGGGCGAGCTGCTCGCCTGGACAGCCGAGGGCGGGTGTCCTACGTGGTTCCTTGGGATTTCAGCGCTTCAATTGCGGACTTTATTTTGGCGGATACGTTGTCCGTATCTTGCACGGTCAATCCGGCGGTAGAGATGGGCTCGCCTACACGCATCTCCAAGGGCTGGCACTTGATGTGGTAGGTGTTCATGGGAAGCAGGTCGAAGGTGTCGACGAGCGCGATCGGCACGATATCGGCGTGCGCCTTGATCGCCAGAAAGAATGCGCCCGGCAAGAAAGGTTGAATCTTACCATCGCGGGTACGGCCGCCCTCCGGAAAAATTACCAGCGGCGTGCCACCGCGCAGGCTCCTAAGCGCTGACTTGATGGCGCCGATTGAAGCCGCCGGATTCTGCTGGTTGATGCAAACCTGCCCCGAGCGTTTCAGATGCCAGCCCACAAATGGATAGGAGAGCAATTCACTTTTGAAAATAATGCGGAACTGAAATGGCAAATAAACATAGAGAATCGGTATGTCGAGCGCCGATGCATGCGTGACTGCATACACGCGGGGTTTCGAGTTGTCGAAGCTGTCGTTACTCACGCCCGTGACTCTCACCGGCGAAAGAATGGTCTTCATCACGAGCCGCGACCAGAGGCGGGCGAACTTGTGCTGGATGCGCCCGTTGCGGTCGAAGAGCGAACAGATCAGCGAAACCGTGCCCAGAATGATGGTGTAGGCCCAAATCAGCGGGGCAAGAATGAAATACGAGCGCAGGCGGCTGAGCCAGCCATGGCGGCTGACGGGGTAAGCTCCTGACTGCCCCTCCGACCACGTAGGGACAGCCGCCCCCGGTTGTCCAGCCGAGCGCAGCTCGGCTTGCTCCTTTTCCAGCTCCGCAGTTGTAGCAATCTTATTCAAAGTTGGCTATCTGCAAACTATTCGCGGACGGGGGGCGCCCGCGCCACACATTCTTAGATGCGGACGCCGAGCACTCGCATCGCCTCTCCCACAATGTAAATCGAACCGGTAACAACGACTAGTCCGCCCGCTCCGGCAACCTGGCGCGCCCGCTCCATGGCTGACGCTACACCCTCGACGTCTTCAATATCAATGCCCGTCGTCACACGCGCCGCTGCCTGCCGAATCTCATCCGGGCTCGCCGAGCGCGGGTTGTTGGCGCGTGTCACGATCACGTGCCCGGCGATGGGAAACAGAATCTCAGCCATCTCCTGCATCGCCTTGTCTCGCATCGCGCCAAACACCATCGTGATCTTCCGGTCGTTTCCCGGATCGCCGTTCTCTAAATCCGGATACGCGGCCGAAAGCGTCGACCGCAACGCCCAAGCCCCGGCCGGATTGTGAGCGACATCGAGCACATACTCGGGATCGTCTCCCGCAGCCGGTACCACCTGGAAGCGCCCCGGCCAATACGTCTCGCGGATGCCCTCTGCGATCGTCTCCGGTGTGATCTGCGTAGTTCCTTGGTTGTGCAGTTCCTCCGCCGCCGCGATCGCCAGCGCCAGGTTGCGCAACTGATGACGCCCCACGAGCGGCGACTCGACCATGATTCGTGTGTCCATCACGTCAAGAGGATAACGACTCCGGATACCCGCCTCTTCACTACCGTCCGTACTCAAGCAACTCGCGCTTCCCGGCGACACGGGCGGCACATACGGCACGGCATTCACCGCGCGCGCGCCCGCGTCCAAGATTGCGTTGCCGATCACGTCGTTGGCTTCGGGCAATTGCGGCAGCGTAACTACAACTCCGCCCGGCCGGATAATCCCCGCTTTTTCGCGCGCTATCTCGCCGACCGTTTCCCCCAGATACTTCTGATGATCGAGCGAAATGTCGGTGATGATGCTGAGGCGGGGCTCAACCACGTTGGTGGCATCCAACCGCCCGCCCATGCCGACCTCAAGCACAACCATGTCGGGCCGGCTCCGCGCGAAATACTCAAAGCTGATCGCGGTCAGCATCTCAAAGAAGCTCGGATGCCACGGCAGATCGCCCTCCCCAACCAGCCGCTCCGCGGTCCGGTCAACAACGTCATGGAGCATCGCGAAATCGTCGTCGCTGATCTCTTCGCCATTGAGGCGAATCCGCTCGTTGATGCGAACCAGGTGCGGCGAAGTATAAAGCCCCGTCTTCAGTCCCGAAGCCTGCAGGATGGACGCGAGCGTAGCAGCTGTCGAACCCTTGCCGTTGGTGCCGGCGACCAGCACGCTTGGAAAACTATTTTCCGGATGCCCCAGCGCAGCCAGCAGCACGCGCATGTGCGCCAGATCGAACTTGTGCGACGGCGTCTGCGCCAACTCGTGGCCCAACGCATACATCTGCGCGACTGCGGTTTCGTAGTTAGCCATCAGCCATCAGCTCTCAGCCGTCAGGTTAACAGTTTCAATCGCCGCTCTGGAGCGATCCAGAACAGTGCACCTAAAGGTGCAAACCATGCATTGAGCAGGGAATAGCGCAACCCGACAGGCACTCCAAGTTCTTCTCTGTTAGCGCGTCCTGAGTTGGCCTAGCTGAGGGCTGACGGCTGAGGGCTGACGGCTGTGTCTACGCCGCCTGCACCATGAATTCCAACGCCCGTGCGATGTATGGTTTCAGCTCTTTGCGCGGGACCACCGCATCGAGCATTCCGTGTTCCAGGAGAAACTCGGAGCGCTGGAAACCTGGCGGCAGCTTCTGCCGAATCGTCTGCTCAATCACTCGCGGTCCCGCGAAGCCAATCAGCGCGCCCGGTTCGGCGATGTTGAGATCGCCCAACATGGCAAACGATGCGGTCACGCCCCCCGTGGTCGGATCGGTCAAAACCGAAATATACGGAACCCGCGCCGCGTCTAAACGCGCCAGCGCGGCGGAAATCTTCGCCAGCTGCATCAGGCTGATCACGCCTTCCATCATGCGCGCGCCGCCCGATGCCGAAACGATGACAATCGGCCTCCGCGTTTCAATCGCCTTCTCAATCGCGCGCGTAATGGTCTCGCCCACCACCGCTCCCATGCTGCCCCCGATAAACGAATATTCCATCGAGCTCACGATCACCGGGCGGCCATTCAACTTGCCATGGGCATTGATGATGGCATCTTTCAGGCCCGTGTCGGCCTTCGCCCGCTTCAGGCGCGAGGAGTACGATTTCAGGTCGACAAACTTCAGCGGGTCGGTAGAGGAGAGATTGCTGTCGAAAACGTCGTATTTGCTGTCGTCGAGAAGCTGCGCCAGGCGGGCGCGGGCATCGATGCGGAAGTGTTTGTCGCACTTCGGGCAGACGTTGAGATTGTCTTCGAGGTCCTTTTTCCAGATAATCTGGCGGCATTCGTCACACTTCACCCACAGCCCCTCGGTGCGTACCTTCTTCTCGCCCGAAGTGTCCAACTCGCCGGATTGTCGCTTGAACCAAGTCATAAAAACTGATCGGGTGATCGGCCCACTGGGTCATCGGGCCATCCGGCGTTTCGATCACCCGATGGCCCGATCACCAGATCACCCGTTCACTAGTATTCAATTCCTCTCTGCGCCATCACGCCTTTCTCGTAAGCATGCTTTACCTGACGCATTTCCGTCACCGTATCGGCAAGCTCGACAATTGTCGGATGCGCGTTTCTTCCGGTCAATATGACGTGCACCATCTCCGGCTTGCCCGCCAGAGACTCCGCCACTTTCGCCGGGTCCAGCATACCGTAGCTGATGGCATAATTGATTTCATCGAGCACCACCAGGTCCCATTCGCCGGATTGAATCGCCTTCTCGGCCTCGGCCCAGGCCTCCTCCACCATCCGCACGTCCTCAGGGTCGGGCTTCTCGGCGCCGACTTTCACGAAGCCGCGTCCCATCTGCTTCATGATGAACTTGCCACCGAAGGCCTTGACCGCATCGAGCTCCCCGTAATGCCACGAGCCCTTCAGAAACTGCAGCATCAGGACGCGCATCCCCTGCCCGACGGCCCGCAGCGCTGTCCCCATGGCCGCAGTGGTCTTCCCCTTGCCTGGCCCAGTATTCACGATGATGAGACCACGGCGCAGATCCGACATAGAGCGGAATTTCTAATTGTACGCGGACGGGAATCACCGTGCCAGACCTGCCGCTTCGGAGCCGGCAAGGTCCACTATCTCGGCTCCTGCGTGCTGGACGAATTCGTCGGTTGCGACGTCGTCCCTTGAGTCATGAATTTCATAAAGTCTGATTCTGCAAGGCGCGACGGATGCACCTCGCCGCCCAGCCCAAAGAATCGGCAGAAGCTCATGATCAGCGGACGCCAGCGCGCCGGATCGATACGAGGGCGCGGGCCGTCGCCCACCAGCAGCTTTTCGTCGACGTGCAGCTTCACGATATGCACCTCGAAAACGTTAGCGTTCACGTTCTTACCGAAGGAGCGGAAATCATGGACGATGCCCTCCATGTGCACCGGACACTCGCGCACGCGCGGTGGCGCTACCGATTCCGACTCCACCGCAGTGAATCCCGCAATGCCAAATTTGTCCGGTTCATAGCGATAGCCCCACTGACGCTTCCTCTCCGGCACAGGATTCTTGGCGGTGGTAAGTGCGAGGCGGTCGACAAGCGTGACCAAATCTTCCGAGGGCAGATTGAGAACACACTCGCGCGTTCGGATGAGGTTGTCGGAAGTCTGTCCCATCTGGCCCAAGCCCAGCATGCAACTCCAACCCAGCCACCACGCCGACGACATCGGCGCCAGGTTCGGAGAGCCGTCTGGGTTCAACGTGCTGATGAGCGCTACGGGTGTTCCGAAATAGAGGATAGTCGGGTCGATCGTCTTGTGCAAGCGCAGACGTTATCGGATGTCGCGCAGATGGCGCTATCCGCATCTTGCGGTCAAACCGAATGTCGCTACGCAGCCGCAGACTGCGCACCACCGGCCTTCTCCCACAAACAAGAAGGCGGACGGTTTTGGCTTCCGTCCGCCTGTACAACAGGGGAGTAGATCCTCTACGGCATTTCGACGACTCGTTGCAGCTTCGGGCGACCTTCGCCGTTAGCTGCGACCGGATCCTCGGCGCCTAGCAAGCGCGCCGCGACCCGCAGAGCATCCATTTCTTTGCGGACCCGCAACAGCTCCTGCTCTTTCATTCGCAGTACGTCGTACGGGTTTTTCATTGGGGAGGGCCTCGCTTACAAATTCAGACTGGTTTCGTCTGTCAAGAAATACAGTAAGCCAGTTTCACACCCCTGGGAAGCTGCCAGAAGTTCATCAGGGCTGGGAATTAAGTCTCTCGAGGATGGGGCTGATTGGCCGCTGCCCCTTTACCATAAAGTTAATGCCCCAAATGATAGGGATGATTCTTAAGGATCGTGAACGCACGATAAAGCTGTTCCACCAGAACCACGCGCGCGAGCTCGTGAGGCAACGTCATCTTTCCCAGGGACAACGTAAGGCCAGCGTGGCGCTGCATTTCTTCACTGAAACCATCGCTGCCACCAATCGCGAACAGCAGCGGTGTCGCGTTCACCTGCTCGCGCTCCAAAAACTTAGCCAACTCTTCGGACGAAAAGTGTTGCCCCCGCGAATCGAGGAGAACCAGCTTGTGCCGCTCTTTATTCCGAGATCGCTTCTGCTGCCGCTCGCCGTTCGCCAGCGATAAAATTGCGGCTTCGTCTTTCAATACGACGCCCGCAACTTCAGCGTAGCGCGAGATCCGTTTCAAATATTCCTCAGTCAGAGCCTCGATCGCCGGCTCTTTCGTCTTTCCGATCCATGCCACTTTGATCTTCACAGGCCATCCGCAACTTAGGCTTTTCCTGACGCCAGCACCACGTCGGCGCCAAACCGAATCTCATCCCCCACGCGATACCGCTCCATCGCCGCCTTCGCCTCAGCGCGAATCACCGGCCACTCTTCCACCTGCACCCGTTCCAGCATCGGCCGGAACGGAGCTGCCACGGCGCAGAAGTATTCGAGAACTTCTTCTGCGTCTCCCAGCCAAGTCCAGGGCAAATTGTGAGTCGACTCTTCCGCCTCGTAAAATCCAGAGGCGGTGAGCACCGCTGAGAGAGAGCCCGCGGCCGAGAATCGAAACGGATCGGCTCCTCCCGGTTCAAGCATGGCTCCGCCCGCATGACGGTGCACAATCTTCATCGTGGTTTGCCAATAGGGTTGTTCCATCGATCCCCATGCGGCAAAGCAGGCACGAGCTCCGGGCTTCAACACGCGGCGCAGTTCCGCCAGTGCTCGTTGGCAATCGCTGAAAAACATCACACCAAAGCGGCAGGTGGCGAGATCGAAACTCCGGTCAGCAAACGGCAAATGGTGCGCGTCGGCCTGTTGGGTGATGAAATTTAAGAGATTCTTGTCCCGGGCTCGCTGGGCCGCAATTTCGAGGAGTTCCGAACTCTGGTCCACCGCCGTGACCGAACCTTGGGGAACGCGCTGCACTAGGCTGATCCCAGGTTCGCCGGTGCCGCTGGCCAGATCGAGAACGCGCATATCAGGCAACGGACGCGAGTATTCAACGAGAGCTTCCGTGACCGCCTTGCCGAGCACCGCCGATTTTGCTTTCCACTTTTCCGCGGCCACCAGGCGAAAAGAGGAACCCCACGGAGCTGGATTCGAAGCGGACACTTAGGCCTTCTTTTTACGCGTCTTCTTGGGTGCGGCGGCAGCGGGTTTGCGAGTTGCGGATTTGATGACGGTCGCGGATTTGGCAATCGTCGCCCCTCGCGGCTTCGGTTTCGCCAACAATTCCGCTGGCTCCAGTCGCTTGGCCGATTTCCACAGGCGTTCCAGGTCGTAGAACTGGCGCGCTTTCTCGGAGAAAACATGGACGACGAAGTCCACATAGTCGAGCAACACCCACTCCGCCTGCTTGTAGCCCTCAGAATGAGTTACGCGAAGGCCCAATGCTTCCAGGCGCTCGTCCACGGCGTCGGCAATTGCCTGGATCTGCCGAGAGTTAGTCCCGCTGCACATCACAAAGTAGTCAGTGAACGCTCCCGAATCTTTTTCCAGTTCGAGAACCGTGACATTGTCAGCTTGTTTGTCTTGGCAGGCGAGGATGGCTTCACTCACTTGGAGTTTGAGGTCGTCCTTTTTCTTCATACGGGCTCATTGATTGTAACCCGCTGATTGTAACCCGCTCGCTGTAGAGACGCGGCTTGCCGCGTCTCAGCGGCCGCGATCCTCCAGAACCCACGTAGGGACGGACGCATTCGTCCGTCCAGCCCAGCAAAGCTTGGCAGCGTCGTG